>Ga0206107_1000019_pt1 | contig 241708 bp, 221 predicted proteins | sample 2B0metagenome_FD_148652 | JGI IMG/M metagenome (GOLD analysis project Ga0206107, IMG submission 148652) | Enriched microbial communities from leaf-cutter ant dump, University of Wisconsin, Madison, United States - 2B0 | ecosystem: Environmental > Terrestrial > Nest > Insects nest > Nest dump... | reverse complement strand
AGAGCTAAGGAGGAATATGTTTCAACTTTTTTGCGTTGTTTGAACCAACGACCCCTCTGATTAATCCCTACATAATGTAGGGACTCTAACCATCCCGATAACTATCGGGAGAGCTAAGGAGGAATATGTTTCAACTTTTTTGCGTTGTTTGAACCAACGACCCCTCTGATTAATCCCTACATAATGTAGGGACTCTAACCATCCCGATAACTATCGGGAGAGCTAAGGAGGAATATTTCCCTAAACCCTCCGGTTTTTGGGAGGGCAAAAATAAGTGTTTTTACATTTCAGCCTAAAAAATTAGCCGTCAATTATCAAACTTTCCCGTTTTTTATGGTTTCCACCACACCCGGATCGAGCAGCGTGGTTGTATCTCCAAGGTTTTGTGTTTCGCCCTCCGCAATTTTTCGCAAAATTCTCCGCATAATTTTTCCGCTTCGGGTTTTGGGCAAGCCTTGTACAAACTGAATCTTATCCGGCTTGGCAATGGGGCCTATAATCCGGCTGACCGTTTGTAAAATATCCTGCCTGATAAGGCTTTCATCTGCCATCTTCCCATCATATATTACATAAGCATATATCCCCTGCCCCTTTATATCGTGAGGATATCCAACCACGGCACTTTCTATAACCCCTGCATGCATATTGATGGCATTCTCTACTTCGGCAGTACCAATGCGATGTCCGCTTACATTCAATACATCATCCACCCGCCCGGTAATCCGGTAATTCCCATCCTTATCTTTTAATGCCCCATCGCCCGAAAAATACAGGTTGGGGTAAGTGGCAAAATAATTTGTGCGGCAGCGCTCGTGATCCCCATACGTTGTACGAAGAATCCCCGGCCAGGGCGCTTTTATACAAAGGTTACCCTTTATATATCCATCTTCATCCGGTTCGGTAACTTCTTTGCCATCTTCACCAACCAGTAAAGGCTCTACACCCGGAAGCGGCAGTGTTGCCCAGCTTGGTTTTGAAGGAGTGATGCCAGCCAGGGTGCTGATCATTATCCCGGTGGTTTCCGTTTGCCACCAGGTATCCACAATCGGGCATCTTCCCTTGCCGATGTTTTCATCATACCAATGCCAGGCCTCTTCATTAATAGGTTCTCCAACGCTGCCGAGTACACGAAGTGAAGCAAGGCTTTTTCCCTGTATCGGCGAAGTACCAAATCCCATCAGGCTACGGATGGCTGTTGGCGCAGTGTACAGGGTATTTACCTTATACTTATCTATTATGTCCCAAAACCTACCGGCATCCGGCCAGGTGGGTATTCCTTCAAACATCAGCGATTGCGCTCCAACTGCCAGTGGGCCATAAACTATATAGCTGTGGCCGGTAATCCAGCCTATATCGGCAGTGCAAAAATAAATTTCACCCTCACGGTATTGAAACACATTTACAAACGTGTAGGCCGCCCACACCATATACCCTCCAACGGTATGCACTACCCCTTTGGGTTTGCCGGTAGAGCCGCTGGTATATAAGATAAACAACGGGTCTTCCGCATCCATTTCTACAGCCGGAAAACTCACTACGCCATCTTTTTCAACCTGGCTTTCGGCATGTTCCATTTCATCTTCCCACCAAACATCGCGTCCTTTTATCATACTAACGGGAGTGCGTGTACGCGTGTAAACCACTACCTTCTTAACTGTTTTATTACCGATTAACGCATCGTCGATCACTGCTTTTAATGGAATGTCTTTATGTCCGCGGAAAGCCCCATCGCAGGTTATTATGTATTCCGCTTGAGCATCTTCCAGCCTGTCGGCAATACTTTGTGCACTAAACCCGCCAAATATTACACTATGAATGGCCCCAATACGTGCACAGCCCAACACTGCATAAGCCAGTTCCGGAACCATTCCCATGTAAATACATACCCTGTCGCCCTTTTTTACGCCAAGATTGGTTAACATCTGGGCCACCTGGCAAACTCTTTTATGCAACCGGTTATAGGTTACCACACGGGTGCGGTCCTCGGGGTTATTCGGCTCCCAGATAATGGCAGGTTGCTCCCCCCTTGTAGCCAGATGGCGGTCTATTACATTTTCGGTGATGTTGAGCTTCCCTCCCTTAAACCATTCTACTTTAGGTTCGGTAAAATTCCACTCAAGTACTCTATCCCAGGATTTGCGCCATAAAAAATTACGGCCTACTTCACCCCAAAATTTTTCCGGATCGCTGGCAGCAGCCTGGTAGTCTTTTTCGTATTGCTCTTTTGAGGTAATCTGGTATGGAAACGACATGTAACTATTGTTTTAGTAAACAGAAAATTTTATTTCATTAATGCGATAATCTTTTTTAACCGGGAAAAAAGATGCAGAATCCCTGTTATTTATCCCTCCCAAAATATTCACTTTTACGCATCAGCAATATAATGGGTTGAAATAAAGTTAATTAAAACTTTATTGTGTGCATCATCCTCAAAATAAAAAAGTATTGTTATATAGCCAACCCTCCGGAGGAAATTACAGAGCCGGTTCAGCCTGAGCTGCATTATTTATTACCGGCCTTTCATTGGCATTTTTCTTCCTGTTTTTTCCTGAAATAAACTTTAGCAGTACACATTCTTTAGTATAAACTTTCTTATCCGGAAATAATGTTTCCGGCTTAATTGCTACATCCAGTTGTTCGGAGAACATAGTTATAGATTTGTCCATTCGATCGTTTTATAAGGTTAATTTTTTATTGAAAATCCAACACCAATTTCATTATGCTAATTTCATTTCGGCATAAAACTATCTTGGTAAAACAGCAATCTTCTTGATTTGAAATAAGAAATTATGTACGGGCATCTTTTTCTGATGCGGCTTATGACCCCGGAACATGCTAAAGTGATCATTCTTACAATAAACCGAATTCTTCTTTTATAAAATGCAGATACTTTTCTCCCTAAATTTCAACAGTAGCTTCGGCAAACCTTTTTTCAATTTGAAATTCGTAACCTGCATGTACGGATAAAATCCATTGTAAAAAATTGGATTGAAAAACTGCCCGTAAAAATTTAAGGCCTGAATTTCCGATAACATATATCGGCGTTTAAGGAATGTTTTATGTAATTAAAACATGAATAATTATTATAATTTGAGTAATTTTTATCCTGTTTAGTGCAATCTTTCCCAGTAGTATATAGTATTGTAAATAAATTTCCGGATCACTAATTTGAATACCGGTTATCCCTGTTCATGATGAAAAAACACCGCTATACTGAACCTTTTAATTTCAGCTTTTCAACTGTTTAAATTTTGAAAGCCGGTTACTTGTATTTCTTTCAAAAATTGAGATAAATACCCAAAAACGCCTCAAAATCCACAAAAAACATAAAAATTTGCATCAAAATGCCTGATTTTTGTAGTTAAATTAATCCGATCTGTGGAAAACAGCAGGATAAAAACTGCTGCCTTTAGCTGGAGGGTGCAAAAGGATATTGTAACTTGCAAACATCTGTAAATAACACATCGGTGTTATTGTTTAATATTCTCGATATGCCAAAACAATCAGGAACAGAATTGATCGGAACCTTTGATGGAATGATTTATTACAAATCAGGGAACGAATACCTGGTAAGGGCTAAAGGCAAAACCGGCAAACAGGCCGATGTTGCCAAACAGCAGGCTGGCATTTTGGGTAAAGCTTCTAAATTATCGGCAAGAATTCGTGCTGCTTTAAAACAAATCACATTTGTTGAAAATCAGCGTGCATTTATGTATCGGTTCAATAATGTGATTCAAAAATGGCTGCGTAACGAAGGGCATCTTCAGGAAGGGAGAATCAATAATATATCAGGCATTCAGGGTTTTTCTTTAAAAGCCGATGATTATTCCACATTTGGGGTAGTGATGAATGTAACCCGCACAGATAATGGTCAGTTGGTTTTAAATATTCCCACCTTCGATTCCCCAAACCCTATTCACCCATTGCCTTTTACGGGAAACATCAATTTCGATTTTGTAGCTGTATCCGTAACCTTAAACGAACCTGTGGTTACAGAGCGATATCATACCAGGGTTAACATCAATTACAATGGACAGTATGAACCGGGCAGGCAATTGCTGCTTCCTGTTCAATCAGGCCCGGGAAGGCTTGTTGTAATTGGGCTTTCCATTAATGATGGTGCTGATTCAGGTATCATTGCAGCGATGTACAATTAATTCCTCCGTTTTTTTCTTTATTACTTTATAAGATTTGGTACTGATATGCCGGGGTATTGTAAGGCAAATATCTTTTAGCTTTGTTTCATGTCAACCCTCACCATTTCTCTTATTCAGCCTGATCTTGCCTGGGAAGATAAACAGGCAAACCTCGATTTGTTTTCTGAAAAGATCAGGGGGATTGGTGTACCAACAGAAATTGTGGTGCTCCCCGAAATGTTCAGTACCGGGTTTTCAATGAATGCGGAAGCCCTCGCGGAAACGATGGATGGCCCAACGGTTGAATGGATGAGGGGCATATCCGCAGCATATCGTGTAATACTTACCGGTAGTATGATAATTAAAGAGAATAATAAGATTTTTAACCGGCTGCTGTGGGTAATGCCAAATGGACAAACCGGGCATTACGACAAACGGCACCTGTTTAGTTTTGCAGGAGAAGACAACCACTTTTCCCCGGGAAACAAAAGGCTTATTGCCTCAGTTAAGGGATGGAAAATTAACCTGCAGGTATGTTATGATCTGCGGTTTCCTATTTGGGCAAGGCAACAGGTTAATGATAAAAAACCAGAATACGACATCCTGATAAATGTTGCCAACTGGCCCGAAAAAAGAAGCCATGCCTGGAAAACCCTGCTTTGTGCACGCGCTATCGAAAACCAGTGTTATTGCATTGGCGTAAACCGGGTGGGCACTGATGGAAACGGAATTGATTACAGTGGAGATTCGTTGCTGGCAGGCCCTTTGGGCGAGGTAATGTACCATTGTAACGGAAAAGAAGATGTGTTTACCATTACCCTCAACAAACAGGAATTAGAAGGGGCGCGGAAGAAATTCCCCTTTCTTATGGATGCGGATCAATTCCGGATTCTGAAAGATTTGGAGTTTCCTGCAGAATAAGCTGTTTTACCATTTCCATCTTTTGATCAATTCCATTCTTTAACGCATCATAATTTGTAGGTACATAAACATCAGGCATAACCCCCGTGCCTTTTTCAGGAACATGCCTGTATTGTACAATCCGGTACAACGGCAGCCTCACTTTCAGATGTGTGTTGGGCAAAACAATATCCGGAATTAAAATGCCATTGTTGCCATACCATCCTCCACCCGTTTCTTCCCCAATCAGGGTAATGCCTTCCTGCCCTTTTATCAAATTCGCAAAGATAGATGCGGCTGAAAATGTAGGCCCGTTAATAAGCACATATACCTTCCCGTTATAATGATGATTTGTTTTAGGGTACCTGTTTCGCTTTTCCATTGCCCTTATGTGGTAATTTCCGTCTTTTTCTTTATGGGTCATGAAAAACATTTGTAAATTATTAAAGAAACTACCCGTAATATAGCGGGAATAAGGAGCCAGCGATTTCACATTTGAAAATGCGGAATCGCAAAACCTAAATGAACTCCGGCTGATATAGCGGGTAAGCAGCAACGACCAGGAAACCCTTCCACCGCCATTTCCCCGGATGTCTAAAATAAGGGCTGGAACCTGCTTTTCTTCCAGTTCTTTAAACGAACGCCTGAAAAATGTGCGCAACCTTCCTTCACTAAAACTGTTTAATGTCATCACGGCAAACTTACCCGAAGAATCAATCTTAAGCAACCTCACCTGCTCAATTCTCTTTACCTTCGGTTTTTCTTTTTTCTTCTCTTTTACTTTTACCAATGAATCTTTCCGGGCAGAATCTTTAAGGTAGGTATATAAAGGAATGGAATCCATCTTCAGGTTTCCGAGGCTGTCGATATATTGTACTGCATACTTGTTACTCAATCCGTAAATGTTGCGGTGGTAATAAGGAAAGTTTGCGCTAATGCGGATAAAATTTATGTTTTCCGAATTTCCATCAGTTGGTAAATAATCCGACATTTTAGCAACAAATCCATTTGCGTTGATCCCGTTTATTGATTTTATGATCGTCCCTCTTTTAAACTGATGATTTGATGAATCGAGGTTATAAATTACCGCCATGGTATCATTCCAAAATTTCATATACAACGGGAACCCCGGGAACCTTTTCCCCACTGCCCATTTTTTATACCCTTTGCTAAATGATACACTGGTATGCCCACACTTAATTTTTTCAACTAAAGGCGCCAGAATATTCCAGGCAAACTGAAGCTCGGTCATGCTGTCTTTAATTGCGCTGCGGTATTTTTCAAAATATCGGTCCATACTATCCTTTGGCGTGTACCAGTATAGAGATGGATGTTTTGCCTCCAGAATATTCTGAAGCAGGTCGTAATCCGATTGAAGTTGAGATGTCGGGTACTTTTTCAACACATTATAATGCCTGGTTGAAGAGCAGGATAAAAGGGTGAAAATCCCTGTGAACAAGCAAATAAATCGCGCCAGGAGGCAAAGAAATCTCACCCTGCCAAATTACCAATATTCTCTTATGAAATCACAAACCGGGATACAATTTCTTCCGGCTCGTTGTGCTCCTGTTTGCAATTCCGCACTGCATTTAATTTGGGTAATCTGCCCAACCGGGCATCCGCATTGTTGTTTCAAAAATATTACAACCTGTAACCGTTCACATCAAGCCCCGTTGCTGTGCAATTTTTTTATGGTAAGCGGAACAGGAATGCCCTGAAAATTCGAAATAACCAGGCTCATCAGTTCCTGCAACTGCTCATCCTTTTTCTGAAGGCTGGAAATCATGGCCTGCACCAATTGCTTCTGCAGGGTTTCATCGCCAGCGTTTTCCTGTTTTGAAACACTTCGCATATATTGTTGTTGCGGATCAGAAATTAGCTGCTCGAGACTAATTTCTAATGCCGTTGAAATGTCTTCAAGCTGCGAGAGGGTTACGTTGGTAATGTCGTTCTCGATATTGCTGACTGCAGCTTCAGATAAACCAAGGCTCTCGGCAAGGTCTTTCTGTTTAATGTCTTTTACACTGCGCCACTTCCTGATGTTGGCGCCCACCCTAAACCTGTCGTCGGAAGGTCTTAATTTATAATTTGCCATTGTAAAAAATTTTATACAAACCTAATATCATCATTTCCGGAATGCAAGTGGTTTAGCACCTGCCGGCAACAGAAAATCCACCGTTTTTTCTGATCAAATTCAACCTGTAAAAACTTCGGTATAAATCAATTTCCTTCAGCAATATTTCTTGCATTATGAGATGGTTTGCTATAGTTTTCTATTATGAAAACAATCATGCTGCTGATGTTGCAATTGTGTTTAAATAATTTTCTATTTGCGCAAACTGATGTTCAGAAAAACATCGTGCTGGAAAACAGGGTCTATACCATTTCTAAAGACAGCAGTGGCAATTGGGTAATTCCGGAATGGCTGAAAAAAAATATTTTAACCGGCGAAAAAGCAATGCAGCCCTGCGATTCCATATTCATTGGCCGGTTGTTACAATCTTATTTTAAAAAGGAGGATTAATATGAAAACGTTGAATTTACTTTTACTGTTGTGCCTGATTCTGACTAAGGTAAATGCGCAAAATTACCGGTATGGCGAAATGGTTATTCAAAAACCGGAGCAGATTATGGTAAACAATTTTACCGGGATGCCTTTACCGGTTGAAGATGGAACCATGAATGCAAACCGGTTTAATCCACAAAATCCATATACTTACATTCAGATGATTTATAACGAACAGAACAATCTTTCCCAGTTACTGATTCAAACCGATTTTTACGGCCGAATAGTATATGTTGGTTTCAGCAATAACCTGTTGATGGCATTTGATAAAAAAAACAATTCAATAAACATTTTCACCCTGTGCCTAAGGCAGGTAAATACCGAATTTGGAACCATTGGGAAAATGCAGCACTTGCTTAAATGTGTGTTAGATCAGATAAATCATTTTGGAGCTTCCTGATTCCCGAGGTGGTTCCACCCCTGTGCAATCAGATCGTAACTGTTTCCTCCGCGGGTGATGATTTTTTTTCCTTCCGATGCATCGGTAATATATCCGATTACAGAAATAACCGGGTTGGATTTTATTTTTTCGTACGCATTAGGGGAAATGGTAAAGAGCAGTTCATACTCTTCGCCACCACTAAGCGCACACGCTGTAGGATCTATTTTTAATTTGTAGGCAAACTCTTTCATTTGATCGTTAAAAGGAAGTTTATCTTCATAAATGATGCAGCCCGTTTCACTTTGTTTACAAATATGGAGCAGATCGCTGCTAAGCCCGTCGCTGATATCAATCATACTGGTTGGGGTTATTCCTGTTTCCAGAAAATACTCAATTATATCCTTTCTTGCTTCCGGTTTAAGTATCCGTCCAACAATATATGCCTGCCCTTCCAGATCAGGCTGAGATTGGGTTTCCTGAAAAATTTTTTTCTCTCTTTCCAGTAAAGTAAGGCCCAGAAATGCGCCGCCTAAATCTCCGCTAACACATATCAGGTCGTTTTTAGATGCCCCGTCCCGTTTCACAAATCCATTTGGCGCCACTTCTCCCAAGGCGGTTACGCTAATGATAAATCCTTTTTGAGAAGTGCTGGTATCTCCTCCCACAAGATCTACATTGTATTTTTCGCAGGCGGCATAAACGCCTTCATAAAATTCATCCAGCGCCTCTATACTAAACCGGTTGCTGAATGCAATGCTGAGGGTTACCTGGGTAGGTGTGGCATTCATGGCGTAGATATCGCTCAGGTTCACCACTATGCTTTTATAGCCCAGGTGTTTAAGGGGGGTGTACGACAGGTCGAAATGAATGCCTTCTATCAGCAAATCGGAGCTAACAACTGTTTGCCTTCCGAAATGATCAATCACTGCGGCATCATCACCCACACTCACAATGGTAGAAATATTCCGGGTTTCGTTATTCCGGGTAAGGTGTTCTATTAAACCAAACTCGCCAAGAGAGGAAACTTCGGTTCTTGTATTATCCATAATAATCAGATTAAGTAGTTAAGGCGGCGCCGTTTACCACAGCCATCAGTTCGTTATGTATTTTTCCGTTTGTTGCCAATAAATGAGGCTGGTAAGGCGAATAACGGGCGCCGGTAAAATCCGTTACTTTTCCTCCTGCTTCTTCTACCATCAAAAATCCTGCTGCAGTATCCCATGCCTGCAAATGGTGTTCATAAAATCCATCAAATCTTCCTGCTGCCACCCAGCAAAGATCAATAGCCGCGCTCCCCAGCCTCCGAACCGGAACACCTTCCTTTATCAATTTCTCAAACACCCGGATCGGGCTATTGGAAGTTTCGGTGTAAGTATAAGGAAAGCCCGTAACCAGGCAGCTTTTTATCACTTCAGGTTTTTCAGATACCCTGATGTTTTTCCCGTTCAGGGTAGCGCCCCTGCCTTTTTCAGCAAAAAAAAGTTCGTTCATAAAGGGGTTATACACTGCGCCCAAAATCATTTCGCCGTCTTTTTCAACGCCAATACTTATCGCACAAATAGGGATTCCGTTTGCAAAATTTACGGTTCCGTCAATGGGATCGATGATCCACTTTATATTGCTGTCTGATGGCATTTCGCCGGTTTCTTCGCTTAAAATAAAATGTTGGGGAAAATCGTTTTTGATTATTTGTATAATGGCCTGTTCTGAAGCGTGATCGGCCTCGGTAACCAGGTTGTTGACGCCTTCTTTACTGGATACCTTCAGCGGCCCGTTAAAAAAATGAAGCAGTTGTGCCGCCCCTGCCTGTACGGCATTGAAAAGAGTGGTCTTTAGCATGTTGCAAAGATAAATTTACTGATCGGCATATAGGTGTTTTCAGAAAACACAAGCCTATTGTTTTTGCGCTCTCCCTTAAAAGGCCGTATTTCGTGCATAATTTTCGGTTGCTTTGGATCTGTCGGTTATCATAGTTAACTATAACGTAAAATTCTTTTTAGAACAATGCCTTCATTCTGTACTCAGGGCTTCAGCAAACCTGAGTGTGGAGATACTTGTGGTAGATAATCATTCGCAGGATGGCAGCAATACCTATCTTCCGCCGCGTTTCCCTTCCGTTTCGTTTACCTGGCTCAATAACAACCTGGGATTTTCCAAAGCCAACAACCTTGCCCTGGAAAAAGCAACAGGAGATTATGTTTTGTTTTTAAACCCCGACACCATTGTTCCGGAATACTGTTTTGAACATGCCATCGCCTTTATGAAAGATCGCCCTCATGCGGGAGCAATAGGTGTGCGGATGATTGATGGAGCCGGATATTATTTAAGGGAAAGCAAGAGGTCTTTTCCTTCGGTACGCGCTTCATTTTATAAAATGTCGGGGCTTAGCGCCATGTTCCCCAATTCACCATTATTTTCTGCATATTATGCAGCACATCTTCCGGAAGAGGGAAATCATGAAGTGGATGTAATTGCCGGCGCTTTTATGATGGTTAGCAGGGACTGTCTTAAAAAAGTTAAGGGATTTGACGAGGAATATTTTATGTATGGTGAAGACATTGATCTCAGTTACCGGATTTTACAGGCAGGATTTAAAAACTTTTACCTGTCGTCTATCAGCATTCTTCACTTTAAAGGAGAAAGCACAAAAAAATACAGCAAAGGTTATATCAGGTCGTTTTATGGAGCCATGCAGCTTTTTGTTAAGAAACATTATGAACAAAAAAAGATTACCCGGTTCCTGATGTCGGCATCAATTTCTGTGGGCAGTCTGTTTTCATCGGCCAGGAGATCGGGTAAAAAGACCTTGAAGAAAGAACACCGGTTTAGCAAATCGCCGCAAATTGCCATAGTGGCCGGCCAAAAAAGGTTTGAAGAAACCATCGGTATCCTAAAATATTCAACCAGGCCATTTACCATCAGGGGAAGAATTGCTTTCAATAAGTTTGATATAGGAATTCACCTTGGCAAATTAGAAGACCTGGCATGGTTAACAAAACAATATGAGCTGGACGATCTGTTATTTTGCGAAGGCCCAATGACCTTTACTGAAATTATTGATACCATTCGCCAACACCGCGGCCTGCTCAATTTTTACATCCAGGCAAGAGGCTGCAATGCGATTGTGGGCAGCAACAATAAAAATGAAAACGGAACCGTAATTGAAAAAAGTTTATCCCTTAAAAAAGTGAAGAGGTAAATTCCTTAATCACCACCTCATTCAAATTTGCGGAGGGCCATTGATCCGAAAAATTAAATGTGTTGAATTTTTGAACAACCTCATTCATTTCAAAATCATCTTCCTGTACCGATAAAAATAACTTTTTGCCATGAAGGTATCCCGCTAAATATTCCTGTTCCGTTTGCCCCGGAGTGGGAACGATAACGGCGTGTATTCTTAATGCGGTAAGATCCATAAGGGTAGAGTACCCAGCGCGGCAAACTACGAGTTTTGCCGAAGCAACAAGCCCGGTAAGTTCATCTGTTTCTAAATGATTATACGCTTTGGCGTGTGCCGGAAGGTTTGTCAATTCATGCTGATGTTTGGGCAATCCGCGAACCAGCACAACAGGTTGCTGAATGTTGCCGAGTTGGCGTAAAATTTTCTCTTCAAAAATTGTTCTTGCAGGTTCGGGGCCGGAAATCAGAAAAAGAATTTGATTGGTTACGGGTGTATTTCGAAAGCTGAACCGTGATAAAAGACCAACATACCGGCAGCGAAACGAAGGGGGCTTTTTGGGATGCGAAAGTTCGCCGGCAAGGTTATTTTCGCCTTCCGCATCTGCCAGCCAGCAACTGTTGAATTTTCTGATCAGTTTATGGTTGATGATCCGGGCAAAAAAATCAAGAGCGCGATTCCCGGTTTTAATGCCGAGCTGATGGGTGATAAAAACTGAGGGAATTGAATTGCTCCATAAACCGTAACGATTATCCGAAATCACGGCATGTATGTTATGGGTTTCCATCACCTGCTTTAGCCAACGATGTTCTTCTTTAATCCTTTTCCTGATTTTAAAGGTTTGCGCAAGCAGGTAAACTACAAAAAACAGCTTCTTTGGCGAGTAGGTTACCCGGTATCCTTTCAATGGTAAAAACACGATTCCCGGAAGTGATTTTACCAATATTTCGAGAGTTGGTCCCTCCCCTGCCACCAACACTTCCACCCCTTCCTTTTTTAGCACATTAATAATTGGAATACAACGTGTTGCGTGACCCAAACCCCAATCAAGCGGAGCTACCAAAACACGTTTGTTAACGGGCTTTTTGTTAATATTGGAAATGGTATTCAAAAAAGGGCAATATTTATACCTGAAAATAGTTTAAATTAGAACCTTAATCCAATGCGAAACATAAAAAAAATAACCTTTTTTATCCTCATTTCCGCATGTATTTGTGCTGCCGGTTGTTCCTCTTCAAAAAAAGGACAATGTGGATGCCCAAACAAGCAGGGTATGGTAGGTTACAAATAATCCAATTTTTGAATTGCTATGAACAACTCAAATCGTGATCTGCTAGTATTATTTAAACAAGATTTAATGACTCCCAATGCCATTGAAAAAGAAGTGGCGTGGCTTCATGAGTTATTGTATCATGTTGAGCGGCTCGATAATTTTGTGGTCTCACACGAAATCCTCAATCTGGTTAAATACAAGGTTACCAAAAATCCGGTTGAGATAAAAAAGCTGATCCGAAATAAGAAAGAACAGGCTTTTGTTTTTTTAAACAATAAGAATTAGGAAAGCTTTTCCAGCGCGGTTCTTAACTTTTCTGCCATTTCCCCAATTTCTTCTTTTTTACAGCATCCCACACTAAGCCGGTACCAGTTGCTTTCTTTGTTCGTGCCAAAGGCTTCAAAGGGCACCAGTGCAAGCGAAGCTTCATTTAACAGATAGGAGGTTACGTCCTTTTGTTTTTCCAGGATCGTGCCATCGGCCATTTTCTTTCCTTTAAGGTTAACCTGTACCGTTAGGTAAATGGCAGCCTGAGGTTTAATGGCATCCACACTAAAGCCTTTCAGTTTCAGGTTATGAAACACTTCATAAATTTTATTGAGCCGGTATGCAATTTCAATATGCATTTGGTTCAGGTATTCATTTACTGCAGTTTCATTGATCAGGAATTTTGCAGTAGCATGTTGTTCGGCCATTGGTGCCCAGCTTCCAATATGGCTGTTTATCCCGCGCATTTTTACAATCACTTCCTTTGGACCAAGCGCCCAGCCAACCCTTACCCCCGTAGCAGCAAATGCTTTACTGATGCCATCCACAAAAATGGTATAATCCTTCATTTGAGGGCGAAGTACCACCGGGTTGTAATGATGGGTTTCGCCAAAAGTGAGCGTCCAGTAAATCTGATCAAACATTACGAACAACTTTTTTTCTCCGGCGCCTCTTGAAGCATTTTCAGCAATCACCAGGTCGCAGATTTTCTCCAGTTCCTCCTTGTGAAAAGTTGTGCCCGTTGGGTTAAGTGGCGAACAAAGGGCAAGCAGGGTAGCTCCTTTCAGGTGAGGTGCGATCTGATCTGCCCTTGGCATAAAATTATTTTCAGGAGTAGATTCAATAATAACATGTTCGGCCCCTGTAAAATGGGCATAATGGTTATTGTTCCAGCTTGGTACAGGATAAATCACTTTGTCGCCCTCATCTACAATTGCCCGGTATATAGAATATATAAGTGGCCGCCCTCCGGATGCAATCAGAATTTCATCCGTTTTATAGTGCACTTTCTGATGCTTTTCTATAAAAGATGAAACCGCTTTACGAAGCACCATTTCGCCTTCGGCAGCAGGATAAGTTGTTTTATGCTGATGGAAAGCTTCTATGATATTTTGCTGAAGGGCTTCTGGAATGGGGAAAAAAGAAGAATCGAAATCGCCAATGGTATAGTTAAATATATGCTGACCCTGCCTGATCTTTTCCTTTATAGCTGCCCCCAACTGTACAATTTCGGAGGGGATTAATGTTTCGGCAAGATGACTGAGCTTTAGCTTTGACATAGGCAATAATTAATTGAGGCATTCCGGCAAATGTACTTGTTACAGCATAAAAACCCGAACCGCTTAAAAAATATTAAATAATCAAAGAGAATATTAAACCATATTTTTAAAATACACAACTATTTTGAAAGCTGTTTAATAAACAGGATTTTTCCTATTCTCCCTTCACGATATTGAATTATATTTACCCACCTAAAACAAACGTTTCTATAAATATCCTTTTAAACGTTCGTTGTATATATAACCAAGAAAAAACTAACATGTTCAATATTATTCTTTTTGGCCCCCCGGGTAGTGGTAAAGGAACGCAAAGTGAGAACCTCGTAAAACGTTACGGACTAATACACCTGAGCACCGGCGATTTGCTTCGCTCCGAAATTTCGAGGAAAACCACCCTGGGGTTGGAAGCCAAAAAGCTAATGGATAAGGGGCAGCTTGTACCCGATTCGGTGGTTATTGGAATGATTGATGCAGCGCTTGAAGCCAACCACAATGCAAAAGGTTTTCTGTTCGACGGGTTTCCGCGTACCGCCACGCAGGCAGAAGCCCTAGACAACCTCCTTGCACAAAAGCACAGTTCAATAGTTACCATGCTGGCATTAGATGTTTCGGAAGATGAACTGGTGAGGCGGCTCATTAAACGCGGCGAAACAAGTGGCCGGTCCGACGACACGAATGAACAGGTTATCCGTGCCCGAATTATCGAATACAATAATAAGACCGCTGCGGTTGCCGATTATTACCGGAGGTTCAATAAGGTAGAGATCATAAAAGGAGAAGGCTCAATTGACGCCATATTCCATTCGCTTTGCAGGGAAATTGATAAGCACAAGCCCGAAATTGTTGCTTAAGGTTATGGGTTAGCGGATTGGCATAACACGCTTCAGCCAACAAAATCATTTATCTTCCCTAATATTTTCTCAATTTTAAATGAAATGAAAATACAGGTACGGTTATTCTTTACCGGATGCTTATTTCTATTGCAGGCAACAGTTCTGGGGCAAAATGTTAAGCTGGAAATTGGAGACTTTGCCCGAGAGCTTGACGGGAAAAATTACTCCACTTTTCAATTTGTCAATTCAAGCTATAGCCGATCAAGAGCAACCATTGTATTTATAACGAGTAAACCCATACTTCTTGAATTAACACAAAGCATACCAAAATTATTTAAGGTAAAACAGGAATACACCGATGTTTGGGTGCTGGGAATAGCAGACTTTGATCCTCAAAAGATTGGTGTAACAGATCAAAAAATTATTACTACATTTTTTCAGAAAATTATCAAATACCGCAACGACAATGATTTACCCGCTTATTCCATGGAGCGGCTGGAGGAAGCCAGGTATATCATTAACTCGAAAGAAGAAATATGTAAATACATTGCCTGCAGGTCAAGACAGCCAAATTAATTTTCATAATATGCTTATCTGCAGCAAATAAACCATGAAGAAATATATATCCATACGATATGCATTCAACTTCAGTACCCTGTATCATTCATCTAATTTGATCAACTAACTACATGCATATATGGCGGATAATTTAGATGACGAAATAATAGACAACTCAACAACTCCCAATCCGAAAGAACCGGAAAACGAAAACATCTCTCCTACCGACGCCGAAATTATCCCTTCAAACAAGGAAATTAAAGATATGGAAGTTCATCACCATCCCAACTTACATCATAACCCCAAGCCCTGGAAAGAATATTTACTGGAAGGCTTAATGATTTTCATTGCCGTATGTATGGGATTTATAGCAGAAAACATCCATGAGCACATTTCCAACAAGGAGATTGAAAAAAGGAATATGGAAATTGTGGTGGGTAATTTAAATGACGACAATGCACAACTTAAATATTGTATTAGCGGAAATGAACAGGTAATAAAAGCATTAGATACCCTCATTTCCTTTCAGGATTTTCATAATACCGACACCTTACAATCGAACAGGTTTTATGATTTGTTTACCCGTGGTTTCTCCAATCATTATTTTTTTTCAAACACGGCCGCCATCGATCAAATGAAATCTTCCGGGAGTTTACGCCTCATTAAAAACAAAATGGTGCTTAACGGTATTTTTAACTACGAAAACGAGAACGAAGTTATTGCCAGTAATAAAGCTTACCTCGATATTTTATTTGATAAAGGATTGGAAGATGCATCCATGTTTCTGAATTTCAGGGATGTGAGCACCCTGCCGGTTTTAACGGCTCAAAATGACCGGAAAAATTCTCCGGCAACCAATCAGCAAATTATTTTTAAATTTTTTAATGAGGTTGCTTTGCGCAAAGTAACGCTGGAAGGCTTTTATTTACCACAACTGAAAGAACAACAGAAAAATGCCGGGGCATTGATTCGGTTATTGGAAAAAGAATACAATATAAAAGATGAGTGATGAATAACCTAAGCACAAAATAAGTACGGCGCTGCCAGCGGTAATTTTGCTGATGTTATAGAATACTCTCCGTCACAGCCTTTTATAGAAAACCCTTCAACCCAATAAGTTTTTACTATCTCTTCATATAGGAAAAGGAACAGGTTAACATTTCCTGCTTTTGGCCTTTTATAAAAATTCTCGTTAGAGAAAATATTTTTAGCACCCCAAAACGTATTTCACAAACAGTACATTCCGGTTTACCAACCAATAATCCTCTCCAATTCTTAGCTTTGCACTTCAAAACAGGAGCTATGCGAAAATTGGAAAATTATCTCTCCGGTAAATGGATTACCGGCGATGGCGATGGGCAGGAATTGTTTGATGCAGTTACGGGCGAAGGCATTGCTTTGGCAAGTACCAAAGGTCTTGATTTTAAAGCTGCTCTTGATTATGCACGCCGGAAAGGAAATGCCGCCCTACGGAAAATGACTTTCCAGGAAAGGGGACGAATGCTCCGCGCGCTTGCGCTTCACCTGCTTGGTAAAAAGGAACTGTTTTACTCAATCAGCTATCGAACAGGCGCTACCCGGGTAGATAGCTGGATAGATATTGAAGGCGGCATCGGAAACCTTTTTTCAAACGCTTCCCTGCGCAGAAAACTTCCTGATGAAACATTTGCATTAGATGGCGACCCGATAAACCTGGGTAAGAACAACAGCTTTATGGGGCACCACATCCTGGTGCCAAAGGAAGGTGTGGCCATCCACATCAATGCGTATAACTTCCCCGTTTGGGGAATGCTGGAAAAGATCGCCGTAAACTTACTGGCAGGCGTACCCGCAATTGTAAAACCTGCAACCGTTACTTCTTTTCTTACCGAAGCCGTAGTGAAAGAAATCATCTCATCAAAAATTCTTCCCGAAGGGGCGTTGCAACTCATTTGTGGCAGCGCAGGCGATTTGCTGATGCATGTGGAAAGTCAGGACGTGGTAACTTTTACCGGTTCGGCCACCACAGGATTAAAATTAAAATCGCACCCTTCTATCCTTGAACACAATGTACCTTTTAACCTCGAAGCCGATTCGCTGAATTGCATTGTACTGGGTGAAGATGTGGTACCCGGAATGCCCGAGTGGGAAATCTTCCTGAAAGAAGTAAAAAAAGAAATGACGGTAAAAGCCGGGCAGAAATGTACCGCCATCCGAAGGATATTTGTACCCGAAAATAAAATGGAAGAGGTATGGAAAGCCATGAAAACTGAATTAGCCAAAACCGTGATCGGAAACCCGGCAAATGAAAAAGTAAGAATGGGTTCGCTTGCCGGCAAAGAGCAAAGAGAAGAAGTAAAAACACAGTTAAGCAAACTACTTGCATCATCACAAATTATTTACGGCTCCTTAGATAGCGTAGAAGTGGTGGATGCAGATGCAAAGAAGGGTGCATTCATCAGCCCCATATTGCTGATGAACGAAAAACCATTTCAATCATCCGAACCCCATAATGTGGAAGCCTTTGGGCCGGTAAGCACCATCATGCCCTACAAGGGAATAAACGATGCCATTGCACTGAGTAAATTAGGAAAAGGAAGCCTGTGCTCATCTATCGTTACTTCCGATGCCGGCATTGCAAGAGAATACGTAATTCATGCAGCCACTCATCATGGCAGAATCCTGGTGCTTAATGCAGAATGTGCCAAAGAAAGTACCGGCCATGGTTCGCCACTTCCTATGCTGGTTCATGGAGGCCCCGGAAGAGCAGGTGGCGGTGAGGAAATGGGCGGCTTACGCGGAATTCGTCATTACCTGCAGCGCACCGCCATACAGGGTTCTCCAACAATGATCACTGCCGTATCATCAGTTTACCAGCAATATGCAAAGGGAAATCCGGATACCATTCATCCGTTTAGAAAATATTTTGAAGACCTTAAGATTGGCGACCAGCTCATCACAGAAAAAAGAAAAATTACTTCTGAAGACATTGATGCTTTCGCCGATTTGTCGGGCGACCATTTTTACGCGCACATAAGGAATACCGATTTTAACGGGACCATGTTTGAGCAACAGGTGGCACATGGTTATTTTCTCATCAGCGCTGCTGCAGGTTTGTTTGTGGATGGTTACGAAAAGAATCCCGTTTTATTAAATTATGGTATAGATGAATTAAGGTTTACCAAACCGGCATATCCGGGCTCTTCTATTTACATTCGTTTTACCTGTAAAGAAAAAACTGCTCAGGAAATGAAAGAAGATGCAACGGCCAGGGGGGCAGATATTCCAAAAGGAATTGTAAAATGGCTGGTTGAGATTTTTGATGAAACCGATGAGGCAGTTGGTGTGGGAACCATTCTAACGATGGTTCAAATGAAAAATAAAATTTAAAAATTTCCTGTTCATGAAGAAAGAAATTGGTGGTGGTTATATAAAAACGGATATCCAAAACAGGGTAGCCACAATTGAATTTTTTCATCCGCAAAGCAACTCGCTGCCGGGTATCATCCTGGAAACCCTTGCTGCAGAAATCACTTCTGCAGGCTTAAATGGTGAAGCCAGTATAGTGGTTTTGAAAAGTGCGGGCGACAGGGCATTTTGTGCAGGCGCCTCATTTGATGAACTGGTGCAGATTAAGGATAAAGAAACCGGATTCGTATTTTTCAGTGGTTTTGCCAAAGTAATCAATGCCATGCGCACCAGTCCCAAAATTATAATTGGAAGGATACAGGGTAAATGTGTGGGCGGTGGCGTAGGCCTTGCAGCCGCAGCAGACTATACCATTGCCCTGAACAAAGCAGATGTAAAATTGAGCGAGCTGGCCATTGGTATCGGGCCATTTGTAGTGGGCCCTGCCGTGGAAAGAAAAATTGGAACTGCCGCTTTTGCTGCGTTATCAATTGATGCATCAACATGGAGAAGCAGTGAATGGGCAAAAGAAAAAGGATTGTTTGCCGAAGTGCACGATAGCACAGAAAACCTGGATACCGCCGTTTCCAAACTAAGCAACACCCTTGCACAATACAGCCCTGAGGCCATGCGTGCATTAAAGCAGGTGATCTGGGAAGGCACTTCCAACTGGGACCAGTTGTTGTATGAAAGAGCGAGAATAAGCGGCGAATTAATTCTTAGTGATTTTTCAAAAAAGGCTATTGAAAAATTTAAACAAAAATCTTCCTGATCTAATTACTTATTATATGCCAATGTTTTTTTCCTCGCAGATGGCACGGGTTGGCACAGATAAAAAAAATCCGTAGTGATCTGCGGAATCTGCGGGCTATTATTTTTTTTCTCACAGATCGCACCGATTTATGCAGAAATGAAAATATCTGTGATGATCAGTGGCACCTGTGATGATGTCGGAAAAATTCTCAACGTTTTCCGTTTCGGAAATTTTGCATGGAAAGGAGCTTTTATTACATGAAATGGCAGGGTTTCCTGATTTCGGGATAAAATCCGGATAGCATAACCTGATATTTTATTTCGATATGTAGAATTTAAATTTTAGGTTTATGAAGTAAAACCTGCTTGTTATGATCCAGTTACCCTCTTTCCTTAGAAAATTAATTTATTTCTGCATTGTCATTGCTTTGTCTTCGTGCAGTAAGAACGTATCAGATATTCAATCCCAACCACAGCCACCAGTATATCAGAATGCAATGCGAAAGCATGACAAATTTTTCGTGAGCAAAAAGGACATTAAAATCTGGCTAAGCAACCAGAAGGGACTGGAAGATTCTGCAATTAACCGGAATAAATTTATTGATAACATTATTGCTGATGTGGAAACCGGTGCGCTCCTCGCTTCTGAATGGGGTGAAGAAGGTTATATTATTTCCGTTGAATTAAAAAATGTACATTCCCTCCACGAATTACCGGATTCAAAAAAAATCCTTGTTGTATTCGAAGACTCGAGCGGTTCCATTACAAGAGGTGAATTGGGAATTGTAACTCCCGAAGCAGATACTGCGGGTTTTTTTACAAAATACCTTACCTGATATATACCATAGTTATGATATTGGTTTTTACGGAAGCATAAAGCATGTGAATTTTTATGATTACGAGTTTGCAAAAATGCAATTTGCTGGTGCATTAAAATTATACGAAGCCAGTTGGGGTGAAAGAGTTGCATTTGGCGATCATTGTACCCACTGGTATCTTCTCCATATTGAATATGATTTAACTACGGGTGAGATATTGGATTATTATACTATAGACCTGGGATGCCTTACCTGTGCGCCAAACAGCCTTTGTGATGAATTGGATGGCTTTGGCGGAGGAGGCGGGGTGTTGGAACAAATTGAAAAGGTGGATAAATTGGTGGGGATAAAAATGATAGAAATGAATGAGATCCCTGGTTATAACTCTTGGGAAATTTCCTCAACCTGGCGTTTACGGGGTACAAAAAACCGGACAAACCCCGCCTTAAATCGTTATACAAATATAGATTACGGAGGAACAAATTCATTTCATTTTTTACCCGGAGCAATTGTTATAACCTCAAGTCATTTTTACTATTTATATATTCAGAGCCAGACTGCACATTCGCAAGTTTCTGGTGACGGGGCAACGGGATCAGGTATTATTCAATACAATTGTGTTTATCCTAATCAACATTCAGGCCAAAATCCAAGTCAACCGTTATTAAAAGTTTATACTGGTACACATACATTTACTTATAATAACCTGTTGTTATGAAAAAACTTATTTACATAACAGCTTTAATTTGGGGCATTTTGGCTTCATGTAAAACATCAGTAAAAGTTTCCAACGTTCCGGATATGGTAAAAGCAAGGTTACATTCAATTTTCTATTGGCAGGATTCTATTAAAGATGTATCCGATTATTACAACGATGTTTGGGTTAAGGATAGTTTTTTAATTTTTAAACGTAACCAGGTTCGTTTGTTAGATAAAGCAGATACAGGCCGGAAGAGAGCAACTTTGGTAACCATGAATTACAGTTTTATCAATTTGCGGAATTACCATTGCCAGGATTACATTGAGTTTAACGACAAGGCTACACCAGTTTCAAATTATGTTGTGGGGATAAATGATACCATACATAACTATATGCTTGGTTTAAACCGATATCCTGTGCCAGATAATAAAATGGTTAAATTCACCCGGATTTCAGATACTGTTGAAAACGGAATTAAGTATAAGCGATACCAGGCTTTTAAAACTTATGCCGATAGTTTTGAAGTGAAAACTGTTGCATTTACAGGTTCAGAAAATTATCCTCCATATTTTCATGCTGGTAATAAAAGCACGAACATAAAATTTAGAAAAGATGAGGTTATTGTTAAAATCTGTGATTTCCATAAAGACAGCTTACTATCCGTTTCCCAAACTGAAAACCTAACCAGTCAGTTAACTCAATACGATGAAAAGGTATTTGCAAAATGGAAAGAAAACAGTGAACATACCCAATTGCCATTAATCAGTGCAACCGAAGCTTCAAAAATTTTGGGCGACACCCTTTTTCAAATAGACCTGAAAAGATTTAATTATTTCAGGCCGGCAAAATAACTTCTGCTGTTAATCCAATTCTTGTTTTTTGATTTATCTATAATGATGTAAATGATATCTGATATTTGCCCCGTTGCAACGTTTCGTGTATTTTGTACATTAACAGCATAATATGCCGCTGCGCTTACATCATATTAATAAAAACAAGGTACTTCACTTTAAACTAAAGCTGCTTTTTATATTGCTAATAATAGCATTAACCTGGATTTCTTTCTCATGCAGTGCACAAAGTTTAAATCTCACCTCTTTCAGGCAGGGTGTTATAAGAACTCATTTCATCCTTTCAGAATACAACCCGGGAGAAGACGTAAACGATTATACATTCAGAATCTGGTATTTAGACAGTGTGGTAGTTATAGAATATGCAGCAGTTGAATTTGACTTTTTTATCCCCATTGATAAAAGACCGCCCGCAAAACTTAAAACCCAAAAATATGTGTATATGGATGTGAGAACCGGAATGTGTCAGGACTATCTTAAATTAGATCCGGAAGAAAAACCCATATTAAGCTATAAGGTAAAACCTTCGGATCCATTTTGGTGGAATTTCTATCTTATGGATAGTACGTTTTTGCATAATGCCGTACCAACTTTTCATTTGCCGGATACCACAATAGGAGGGATAAATTATAAACGGGCCCCGGTAGAAAATAAAGATGGAAAAGATATTGAAAAAGCGGTTTATTATTTAAATGGGAATTATCACAACCTATTCATACAGCTAAGTCCTTACTTCGATAAAAAGAATCCGGGTTATAAAGTAGAGCGAATAGATTTCTGGATGAATGATAAATTGTTTTCAACGAGTTACATAGAGCAATTGGCAACAGGCCTTTCCGATACAGAAATGGACATTTTTAAACGTTGGACTGAAAATGCAAAAAACAGCAAATTACCAGTATTAACCGTACAGGAAGCTGCAAAGAAATTTATGGAGTATTACCGCACTGGCAGAGTAAACTAAAACCTGAACAACCTCAGCTATCCTTATTTCTCACTGATTACACCGATTTTCACAGAAAAAAAATATCAGTGGAGATCAGTAGCATCTTTGAGCCATTATTGTTTCTCACTGATTACACAGATAAATGCAGATTTATAAGAGATTAAGGCTCAACTTTTTTATTTGAGCCCGTAAAAACATGATATACCGCCTTCCCGTACGCCTTTATTTTATCCGCATTAAAAATGGCTGTATTCGTAACAACATATTGAAGCAACTCACCCACTAACCTTCTGATAATTCCCGGTGATCTTCCCGCAAAAATTTTTTTTGACAACACACCCGCTACCAGCCCGGTAACCGTACCCATTAATCCATCAGTAAATTCAGGAGCCGACGCCAGTTTGTTCAATGCCCCTTTTGCCATATTAACCGGATGCAGGCTTTCTTTTACCTGCCTGAACTGAACATTCATTTCCTGTTTTTGAACCACCAGCTTTTTTTCCAACTCCAAAATAGCTGCGTCCAGTTCGGCTTTATTTGAAATTGCCATGGCTTAAAATAGTTTCTTAATGATAAAATTTGTAATAGGTATTTTAAACCACCTGTTATTGCCTGCACGAAATGCAAACCATAACAGCAAATAAAATCCTGCCAATATCAAGAAACCTAAATACGCTTTACCCAGCATAGCGCCAATAAACAGGGCAAATGCGATATTGAGCATAATTAAAAAGAAGACAAAAGCAATGGCTACAATTATTCCGGAAATAATGGTTGCCGCCACATCACTAATTTTATCAACTGCTTTTAGCTGAAAAAGCCGGAAACGGGTTTCTGCATAATCGCCCGCCTTCTCAAACAACGCCTCTGCCTGGTCGGCTATAGATGAGTATGCCGAATCGCTCCCGTTAGTTTCTGTGTGCATGGTATTGATATGATTCATCTGATAATAGACTCGCTAAACATTTACCTATCCCTTTTGCTTAAGGATATTTTGTGCTTCATCTTTCACTGCAGATATTTTTTCAGAAAGGGAATCTCCAAAATCATTAAGTTGATTTTTTACCCCATCACTGAATTTCTTCGATTTCAATTTTATTTTTTTCCGGGTTTCGGAACCGCTGTCGGGAGCAAATAATACACCCAAAATGGCGCCAACAGCAGCGCCGGTTAAAATTGCGGCAATCACTTTTGATGTTTTCATTATAATAATTTTATGGATTAAAAAAAATTCCCGCCGGTAGCCCTGTTTCGTGTACGCCGGGCATAATTGCAGTTGTACCGGATGGCTGTATAATTTTTTTAAGATTTGACGCTGATGCCAATTGATGAAGTCATGATCCTTTTGGTTTTTGTTTACCACGAGTGGATATCAAAACGAAAATTAGAAACTTTTTCAATCACCGGTTCAATATTCTGCGATTCCGTATCTAACCAAATTTACTCAATTAACCGGGTTCCATCGCGAATAAAATTAATAAAAGCAAAAGTTTAACTAAGGGCAAAGTGTTGGAGAAAATATTTAATGGCAAAAGAAGTTCCACACTGCTTAATCACGGTTAACCCGATCATTCAAATGCTCAAAAACCACAGATTAACCTGTAGCCGGAAAAAATAAAACTAACGAGTTAACGAACCTTTGAAGTGTAAAGGGGAAGAATATCAATTATCTTTTTTAGAAAAAAAATGTCGATGCGGGAATGACTATTGTTTATGTTTCCCAGCATCAGCCATTCATCATTTTCCATTACGGTAAGGGTGTAAAGATATTTTCGGCTGGCATTATAAATTTGATAAAACTTCTGACTACCGCTTATATAATGATAAAATCCAAATTTGATATACCGGCCTTTTACATATTGATTATGCCAGGTGAGCAATTTGGGAACATGGTAGGGTGAACGAAGATATTTTTGAATTTCCCTTCCAAAAGATGCAGCAAGGCTGGTGAATCCAATATCTTCTTCTATCCATTCCCCGGTTTCCACATCGGTGAAAAAGATATTTTCATACCCATTTTCAAAGCACACTTTAAACATATTATGATGCTGGTGGCTTATCTCCCCGGCCTTAACCTTCCTTACCACTCCATCAACTTCAAACTGTAATAATCGGTTCATCGGAGCCTGTTTAAATAGACTATACATAAAACCTGCCAATAATTATAAAAAATGAAGGGAGTGGATAAATGTAGGTATTCCGATAGCTCCGGAAACGGTACAAGAAGCACAGTTTACACGGAAGCCAATAAAGGATAGGTAGATTTGTAAACTTCTGAACCACAAAATACAGCGCCACTTTTTAAAATACAAGCATATTGATCCTGTTTTTTAAAAAAGGGGCTGCAAAAATTGCAACCCCTTTTAAACAAACATGAAATCCTTAGCCGATTATTGTACCAGGCTCAATTCGTTGATGATGTTTTTGGCGCCTCCTAATTTATCAATACACCATAAAACATACCTTATATCCACACAAATAGTCCGGTTCAGGTTTTTATCAAACGCAATTTTATGACTTAACGCTTCATAATTTCCATCAAACGCAAGGCCAATCAGTTGGCCGTTTCCGTTAATTACCGGGCTGCCGCTGTTTCCGCCTGTAATATCATGGTTGCTGATAAAGCACACAACAAGATCGTTTCGCGATTTATCGATGTACCGGCCAAAATCCCTGTTCTTTAATAATTCAATTTGTTTTGCGGGCAAATCAAATTCATAATCGCCCGGAATATATTTTTCGAGAATGCCTTTGCTGGTGGTTACGTAATCGTATTTAATGGCATCGCCAGGCGAATAACTCTTCACACTTCCGTAGCTAACCCGCATACTGAAGTTTGCATCAGGATACATTTTATCCACCGCTTCCGGCTTCATCTCCATAATGCCTTTCATATACAGGTGAGCCAGCTCATCATTTTTATCCCTGAATGCGGTATATAACTGGTTGTATTTATTTGAGTAGTTTTTTGAAAATGCAGAAGCAAATGCATAGGCAGGGTCTTGTTGTAAACTGCTGGCATCCGGGTTTTGAATGAATGTATTCCACCTGCTGTCGTTCAGCAAAAAACTATTGGTAAATACATCGTGCGCCCATTTTTTATAAGTGGCTTCATCATCAAGAGATCCATAGGTGTTTTTCAATCCTTCATAAAACCCAACCGGGTGCTGATCTTTATCAATGTCCTGGTAAAAGGCCATCGTTACTGCAGCAAGAATTTTTTCATCACTGGGCAGGTCTTCCGATTTCATGAATCTTTCTCTTGATGCTTCGGCTAATTTTATTGCTTTTGAAAGGTCTTTATTATCTTCTCCCGATTTTAGCAATTCATTTTCCAACTGCTGTAGGGATGAGGCAAAAGCTGCAAGTGGCGAACCTAAAATCCCTTCCCTAAAATACTGGCGTTGTTTTGCATAAGGCGCCCAGGAAGCATAATTTTTTTCATACTCACTCATGATGTTTTCATATTCCGGTTTCCCTTTTGCCCACCTGTTGAAATTCTGTTCGTATTGTTGCTTTTGTTCAAAAACTTTGTGTTTGATGAGTTGTTTGGTTTCGCCATCATAGAATTTCCAGTAATTGGCAATGCTTGCGTAACTGGATGCCAGCTTAAGTTTTACCGCCGGATCCTTAACCATTTGCTCGTGCATATATTTAAGCCTGATGGCACGAAGCGCAACAAGAGATGGATTATCTGTTTCGTTTTTTAATTTAATGCCATAGCTGGTTTCGTACCGGTTGGTGCCGCCCGGGTAACCAAATATCATGGCAAAGTCACCTTCTTTCACTCCTTTAAGACTTACGGGAAGAAAATACTTTGGCTTAAGCGGAATGTTTTCTGTGGAGTATTCTGCGGGTTTACCATCTTTAGACATATACACGCGGAAAATGGAAAAATCGCCGGTATGCCTTGGCCATTCCCAGTTATCGGAATCGCCGCCAAATTTTCCCACTCTTTCGGGAGGGGTACCAACCATCCGGATATCACGATAAATTTTGTACACAAACATCAGGTACTGGTTGTTGTTAAACATCGAATAGATGCGGCCGCTTAGGCCATTTTCCTTATCGGCAACCTTATCGGTAATGTTTTTAAATATTTCCTGTTTGTTTTTCTCTCTTTCGCTCCAGCTCATTCCTTTAAAAGCGGCTTCCACTTCTTTGGATACATCCGTTATCCTGTCGAGAAACTGAACGGTAAGTTTAGTGGAAATTTCCTGGTCTTTATTATATGCATAAAAGCCATCGCGGAGGTAATTATGTTGTACATCGCTTGCAGCAGCAATTGCACTATAACCGCAGTGGTGGTTGGTGAAGATGAGGCCCTGGTTGCTCACAATTTCGCCGGTGCAACCGCCGCCAAATATGATGATGGCATCCTTTATTGATGATTTATTTACAGAATACAATTGTTCTTTGGTGAGTTTCAATCCTTTTTTCACCATATCGTTGTAAACCTGCTTACCCAAAAGCATAGGCAGCCACATGCCCTCATCGGCTCTTGTGGTGGTTAACATGCCCGAAAAAACAAGCAATAGCAATAATCTTTTCATTTTAAAAAATTTGCGCAAACTTATCCATTTCCTGTTTAACCTGCGTCCTGTTAATGAACAATGGCAGAAAAATCAGGAGCTACGGCCATTTGTCATTTGAACACCGATAAAGGATATGAAACATTTATATTTGTTGTTGAGTTTAATTGTAACTATAAATGGCATTAATCGACATCAGATTACCAAAATCCATTGCCAGGGCATTAAACCTTCCCGTTAGCAATCCGCGTCATCAGCAACTCAGGGTGTTGGAAAAGCTTTTGCGTAAGGCACGGTTTACCGAGTTTGGCCAGTTATACCGGTTTGATGAAATATTACTCAGCAGGCATAAAGGGAAAAAATTTCAACAGATGGTTCCCACATACAATTATAATAAAATGTATGCGGAGTGGTGGCATAAAGCACAGGAAGGTGTGCCCGATGTTTCCTGGCCGGGCGTTATAAAATATTTTGCTTTAAGCAGTGGCACCAGTGAAGCCGCAAGTAAATACATCCCGGTTACCAAAGAACTGATCAGAAGCAATACCCTTACCAGCTTCCGCCAGTTGCTAAGCCTGGTAAAATATGAAAATGTGCCCAAATCGGCGGTGAGTAAAGGGTGGCTGATGCTGGGAGGCAGCACTCATCTGCAAAAAGGGCCTACCTATTATGCCGGCGATCTCAGCGGTATTCAACAGCAAAAAATTCCACTATGGTTCCAGGGGCTTGGCTTGTATAAACCCGGGAAAAAAATTGCAAAAGAAACCGACTGGTCTAAAAAACTGGAAGAGGTGGTTGAAAATGCGCCTAACTGGGATATTGGTTTTATAGTGGGTGTGCCTGCATGGTTACAGTTGTGCATCGAAAAAATTATTGAACGGTATAAGTTGAAAAACATTCATGAACTGTGGCCTAATCTTGCATTTTACGTACACGGAGGCGTAGCAATGGAACCTTATAAAAAAGGATTCTCCAAACTTTTGGGCAAACCCATTACTTATATTGAAACTTACCTGGCCAGCGAGGGATTCCTGGCATTTCAGAGCAGGCAAAACAGTAAAGGGGCAATGCAGCTTGTACTAAACAACAATATTTTTTTTGAGTTTGTACCCTTCAACGACCAGAATTTTGATCACGAAGGAAATATGGTAAACAACCCCGAAGCGTACATGATTCATGAAATTGAAATGAATAAAGATTATGCAATCCTCATCAGTACAAATGCAGGAACCTGGCGATACGCGATTGGTGATACCATAAGGCTGGTAGATAAAGAAAGAAGTGAGATCATCATTACCGGCCGCACAAAACACTTTTTGAGCCTGGTTGGCGAACACCTGAGTGTAGATAATATGAATAAAGCCATTGAGATGGCTTCGGAAGAATTGAATATTTTTATCCCCGAATTTACCGTTGCAGGAGTTCCACATGGCAATTTTTTTGCCCACAAATGGTACATTGCAACCAACGATAAGGTAAATGCAATACAACTTGCACAGGTTATTGATGAAAAACTGAAAGTTCTGAATGACGACTACGAGGTGGAAAGAAAACATGCGCTGAAAACAATTGAAGCAGAAGTGCTTGCAGAAGAAACCTTTATGCAGTTTTTAGAAAAAAGGGGGAAAGTAGGAGGCCAGCATAAATTTCCAAGGGTATTGAAAGGAGAAATATTAGCCGCCTGGCAAAAATTTTTACAGGAAGAAAAAATTTGAAGAAATTATCAACTGAATGATTGATGCTATAATAACAGGATTGCTACTGGGCCTTATGCTCATCTTTTCGGTTGGGCCTGTTATTTTTACCATCATCAAAATCAGGATTAACTACGGCATAACCAGTGCGTTTTATTTTATAAGCGGGGTATGGCTAAGCGATGTGCTCTGGGTGATCACCGCAAATGCATTTAGCGGATTTTTTCAGGAACTTTTCAACTTTAAACAACCCATTGGAATAGCCGGGGGCTTCTTGCTGATCGGGCTGGGTGTATATTACCTGTTCTTTAGAAAATACCGGCCTAAAGAAGAGGTGGACAAAGGAATCAAAATAAGCAATGTTACCCATGCAGGTTTATTCATCACCGGGTTTTTAATTAATACCCTTAACCCCGGAGTAATTACCCTGTGGTTTGCTGCCGCAACAAAATCGATTTCACATACGCAAAACGAGCGGTTTACGCTTTTCTCAATTTGTTTGCTAATGAATATGAGCGCTGATATTTTAAAAATTAATCTTGCAGGCAGGCTTAGAAGTAAACTAACTGATAAGAATATTGGCATCATCAACCGGTTCTCCGGGCTGATGTTTATTATTTTTGGAATCTTATTAATTGCAGGAACTTTTTATACCACTTTTAAAAACCCCTAATAAGTTTTTATGCGATGGTTTCTGCTGATTCCCCTGTTTTTTGCATTACCTGTAAATGGCCAGCAGGCCGATTTTATTGTGCTGAAAAAAAAAGCCAAAACCATTAAGTCGTATTATGCAGGAACCCAAATTGAATTTATAACCCATACAGGAGTTTACCGGAATGCGCTGATTGAGAACATCCGGAACGACAGTTTGTTTCTTCGCGAGTTTCTTGTACAAAGAATTCCCACCCAACTTGGGGTATTCATTACCGATACTGCGGGAAGTTTTCATTACGCTTACCATTATTCGCAAATTGCCCGCATAGGAAAAAAACAGAAAGGATTTAATATACAGGCCGGGGGTGCATCTCTATTGGGTGGCGGCATTTTATTAACCCTTGGCGAAGGAGTGGTTTATCTTGTTGATAAATCTAAGTTCAGCCCCGGTCTGTTAACGGCTTCTGCAGGCCTCGGCGCTATTGGTTACCTGCTAACCCGGGTTGGCCGGAAAGGATTTGTGATTGGCAAACACGGCTACCGGATAGAATATATTGACCTCACCACCCCGAAGCAGAAAAATTAATAATGAAAGCTCCGGACAAACAGCCGAGAAAAAAATCATGGTGGAGAAAGATCCGAAAGGTTTTACTCTGGATGATGATCCTGCAATTAGGCTATATCGTCATCACCCGTTGGGTGAAACCACCCATTACCATTACCCAGATTGTAAGCCTTGCAGAAGGTAACGGACTGAAAAGAGACTATATTGATTTTGATGAAATGGGAACACCTGCAAAACTGGCCGTACTCGCATCCGAAGACCAGTTGTTTCCCGATCACAACGGTTTTGATATTAAGGCCATTAAGAAAGCCATCCAATTCAATCAAAAACATCCTTCCAGGCAAAGGGGAGCAAGTACCATCAGCCAGCAAACCGCAAAAAATGTTTTTTTATGGCAGCACGGCGGATTTTTCAGAAAGGGCTTAGAAGTGTATTTCACTTTTATGATTGAAAAAATCTGGAATAAAAAAAGAATTTTAGAAACTTATTTAAATGTAGCCGAAATGGGTAAAGGTGTTTTTGGCATACAGGCTGCAGCAAAAACGTATTTTGGCAGAGATGCAAAAGATCTTACAAAAGCCCAGGCGGCAATGATTGCCGCCTGTCTTCCAAACCCGCAAAAATATACGGTAAAGCCGCTTAGCCGTTATGTTGCCGGAAGATCTGTAATAATCCTGAGGCAGATGAACAATTTAGAATCCGACCCTGAAATCATGAAGCTAATCAGGTAAAAATTTATGCATGGCATTTACGGCATCGCGTAAACGATTTTCATAGCTACCCGAAATTTCCGCCCAGGGAATATGCTGGTTTACCATAGCATCCTTATAATAATGAAAAAGCCTTCTGCGTGTTTCTTCATCCGGATATTCGCGCAGCTCATCTTTAACCCAGGGCAAATCTGTATTGCACAAAAGATAAAGCTGGTATTCTCTTCCCGCTATTTCATTAAGGGTTTGGTTATCGCACCGGTTAAAAACAAATTCGCTCCATACCCTGATCACCTGCATATCCGTATCTATAAATACATACTCCTTTCTTTCTGCTGCCGCCCGATTAGTAATCCGGTCTTCAAGCTCAAGCTGTCCTTTCATAATTTTTTGAAGATCAGAAAACCGATAGTTTGTTCCATATTTTAACAGGTATTCACGGGCATACTCGGGCACACTATACGTGTTATACGCTTTGGCAAGCATTTCGGAAAGAGTAGATTTCCCGGTGGACTCCGGCCCGATGATGACCACTTTTTTCAGCATTATTTAGTTTTTGCCCATGCGGGTTTCGCCTTTAATGATTTTTTATAAACGGGGCAATCTTTAACATGCGCTCCTGGAAGAAAGCCAATGCTTACCAAAAACTCATTCACAATTTCGCCTCCTGTAAAGTAAAACGTTTTTTTAAACAGGTTTGTCCACTCCTTTCTGCTTTTGGGATGATGGGAATTTAGCCAGTTTAAAAACGACCCGTTCGCCTGCTGAAGTTCAATAATTTTTTTTGCATTGATTACGGCGGCTTCAATTTTTAAGCGGTTGCGGATAATTCCGGGATCGTTCATCAGCCGCAGCTTATCTTTTTCCGCATACTTTGCCACTTTTTTAATTTCAAAACCAGAATAAGCTTTCCGGAAATTTTCCTGCTTTCGCAGGATGGTGGTCCAGCTAAGGCCGGCCTGGTTTATTTCAAGAACCAGCCGGCAAAAAAGTTCGTTATCATCATGTATGGGAAACCCATATTGCCGATCGTGATATTCCTTATGCAGTTGCAGATCGCCGGGTTTCATTTTTCCGATGGCGTTACAATAAGAATCAGCCATTGCTTTTTTGTTTAATTATTTTTTTCCAATCGGCATATCCCCACCAGGCAAGAGCTAGAAAAAGAATGTACATCAGGGTGAACAACATAAACCCTTTATAAAAATTCAGCGGTATGGCCACCAGGTTCGAAAGTATCCACGCCAGCCAGTTTTCAATTTTTCTTTTTGCCATCCACCACATGGCCGTAATTGCCGATGCCGATACTAAGGAATCAAGAAATGGCGTATTGCTGTTGGTTACCGATTTTAAAATAAAGAATAATGCAATTGAAAATCCTAAAAATATGGTAAGGCCAATACCCAGTTCCTGTTTATTGCAGCAGCTAACGGGGTACTCAAACTGACCACTGTCTTTTTTCAACACCCAGTTGTACCAGCCATACACACTCATGGCAAAATAGTAAAGGTTCAACATGCTATCGGCATATAAAGGCGGGTGAGCAATAAAGAGATACATGTAAGCGGCAATGAGAATGCCTACAATCCCGGTGGGATAAACCAGCACATTATTTTTTCGCGCATACCATACGCTGGCAATTTGCGAAAGGGTGCTCATCCATTCCAGGGCGCCGGTTTCGCGAATATTAGATAAAAACAATTTCCAGATTTCGTGTACACTCATCTCCTGCAAAATACATCATGAAACTTTCCGGCAATAAAAAACCCCGGAAATTCCGGGGAAAAAATGATTATGAGAAAAAATATTATTCGGCTTCGGCAACCACTTCTTTCACTTCAGGTATCATTCGTTTCATCATTCCTTCTATACCCGCTTTAAGGGTAATCATTGATGAAGGGCAACCACTGCAACTTCCCTGCATGGTAAGATTTAGTTTTCCATCTTCATAACTTTTAAACTGTATGGCACCGCCATCCATTTCCACCGCAGGTTTTACATAATTTTCCAACAATTCTTTGATGCGTTTAACTACGTCCTCATCATCGTCGCTAACCAGGTTGGTACTTTCCTGCTTCATCCGGGCAACATCTTCTTCATTTACCACCTGTTTACCTTCTTCGAGGTATTCTTTCAAAAACTGCTTAATAGCTGGTATAATATCATCCCATTCTTCAGAAAGATTCGATTTGGTAAGGGTAACAAAGTTGCTGGCAATAAATACAGAGCGGATAAATGGAAAAGTGAACAATTCTGTAGCAAGCGGTGAAACTTTTGCACTCTCTTCGTCGGGCAAATCAATGCTCTTCCCCGGATACAACAGTTTGTTGGCCACAAACTTCATGGTTTCGGGGTTTGGGGTCATTTCGGTATAAATGCTGATAACCGGATTGCCTGTTTTTATCATAGCGATAATTTAATTTGCAAAATTAACCTGAATTAAAGATACATCCTAACAAGCGGGGATGCAAAAGGTTGAATATTGCTTAATTTTCGCTTTTCGAAAACCCCGAAAACAACACCCTTAAGGTTTATTTTAAAGAAACTTTGAATATGCGTTTATTGCTGGTACTCTTTTATTTAAGCATCATTTCTCCCGTTTTTGCACAACGGGTCATCAGAAAAGGAAGCGCTCCTGTAAATCCTCCTCCTGCGGAGCAAAAGGTATTATACCAATATGCCGACTTTGCGGGCAGATGGCAGGAAATCAGCCGGAAAGATGCCAACAACAATCCACTGCCCTTCACCGATACCCTGCTCCTCTGGTTCAAAGGCGAAAAGGTTTATTCGAAAGATGCCAGCAGTATGCGGATGAGCATGGTTTATGATGCAGAACTTGCCGCGCCCAACCGGCTGTTTATAGGTACAGATGAGTTCAGCATATTGTTGCAGAATGACCAGAAATTGGTGTTGGAAGAAGAAAATTTAATCAGAACATTTCAGAAGAAGCAACAATTTTATTACGAAACGGTGGGAAAGGATTCTGTGATACAGCAGTTACCCGCCGTACCCGTGCAAATTGATCCCGCAAGGTTAAAAGGAAAGTGGCTGGTTTACCGAACATGGGCACAGCCCGGGTTTACGGATGCGGACACTAAACTTATACAGCGCCTGGAAATTAACCCTCTTTCCGATTCAACAGGTACAAACGGAAAGCTGAGTTTCCGCTACCGGGGCGAGTTGTGGAACGAAGAAGCAACATTCAGCATTACCGGCAACGGAATGGAAATTCAATCCAAAGATCTCAACATCCATTATTATATATACAAGGCCGATGAAAATGAATTCATTTTTGGCAACCAGCCAACCCTTATTTTCTATGCAAAAAAAATGGGGGATTAATTGTTTATGATGCGCAACCTGGCATAGTTGAGCATGATTTTCTTTTCTCCATTCTGATCGAAATGAATGGTAGCAATTAAATTATGTGCCGACCCTTCCATTTTCACCACTTCTCCAAATCCGAATTTCTGGTGTTCCACTTTTTGTCCTTCACAAAGAGCGCTGGTATCGCTGGGCACAAAATCGGCGGAGGGCTTATGTTCTTTTAATTGCGGTTTAGCAGGAGGCATCGCATAAGCAGGTTTGGGAGGGCTTTTCTTTTGCGGGTATCCGTTACCGAAACCCCGGTGCATTCGCTGATACGCATCACCCATCATCCAATCGGATCCATGGCTGTTGCGCACATTGGCGCCTACATTACTTACATCAAGATACTGTTCGGGTATCTCATCCAAAAAACGGCTGGGTTCATTTTGCTGTAACTGCCCAAAGCGGTAGCGTGCATTGGCATAGCTCAGGTACAGGTGTTTTTTTGCACGGGTAATGGCCACATAAAACAGGCGCCGTTCTTCTTCCAGTTCTTCCCTGGTATTTAATGCCATACCGTTGGGAAAAAGGGTTTCCTCTAATCCGCCAACAAATACAACAGGAAATTCGAGGCCTTTTGCAGCATGGATGGTCATCAGTTTCACCACATCTGCATTCGATTTTTCATCGTCGGCATCGGTAAGTAAAACAATTTGCTGCAGGTATGCGCCCAGGCCTTTATCGCCAACTTCACCGTTTTCCAGATCGGTTGGGGTTTCTGTGAACTCTTTTATGGAATTCAGCAATTCCTGAACGTTTTCATAGCGGGAAAGCCCCTCAACTGTTTTATCGTTAAACAATTCCTTTACCAGGCCGGTGCTTTTTCCAACCAGCACGGCCAGGTCGTAAGCATTCTTTTTAGGCAATTCACTCTGGAACATTTTTACCATGGTAACAAATCCATCAATAACTTCCAGGGTGCCGCTTCTAAACCCAAACATCGAGGCGTTTGAAAACACATTCCAGAGGCTGGTGTTGCGTTCATTCGCAAAAAGTACGGCCTTTTCTAAAGTGGTTTTCCCGATTCCCCTCACCGGGTAGTTGATGATCCTTTTCAATGCCTCCTCATCGTGAGGATTAACCACCATTCTTAAATAGGCAATAAAATCTTTTATTTCCTTCCGCTGGTAAAAACTGATGCCGCCATAAATCCGGTATGCAATACCCATTTTTCTAAGCGATTCTTCAAAACTCCGGCTTTGTGCATTGGTGCGGTAAAGGATGGCAAAATCATGATTAAAGAAATGATTGCGCAGTTTCATTTCCTGGATGGTATCGGCCACATGCTTTCCTTCTTCGTTATCGGTGGTGGTGCGCACCAATTTGATCTTTTCACCATCATCATTTATGGTGAATAATTTTTTTTGGATCTGCCCTTTATTGTTTGCGATCACCTCGTTTGCAATGTGCAGGATGTTTTTTGTGCTGCGGTAGTTTTGTTCCAGTTTTACAATAACCACTTCATCATAATCTTTTTCAAACTGCAGGATGTTTTCGATGGTGGCTCCGCGAAAGCTGTAAATACTCTGTGCATCATCTCCCACCACACAAACATTTTCGTGCATAGCGCCAAGCAGTTTAATTATTTCGTATTGAGCGGGATTGGTATCCTGGTATTCATCAATTAAAATGTATTTAAACTTATGCTGGTATTTGCTCAGAGACTCCGGGAATCTTTTTAATAAGATGTACATGTTAAAAAGCAGATCGTCGAAATCCATTGCCCCATTCTTAAAACACCGTTTTGCATAAGCGCTAAAAATAGCTGCAATTTGCGGACGGTTCGATCTTGCATCTTCCTGCTGAAGCATGCTGTCGTCAGCATATTCTTCCGGCCCGATCAGTGCATTTTTTGCAGCAGAAATCCGGTTATACACCACATTGGGTTTGTATTGCTTTTCATCCAGGTTCATTTCCCTGATCACTGTTTTTACCACACTTTTGGCATCGTCGGTATCGTAAATGGTGAAGTTTGATGAATAGCCAAGTTTTGGCGCTTCGGTGCGCAATATCCTTGCAAACACACTATGGAAGGTTCCTATATAAAGGTTTCTGACATCGGTTGATCCCAGCGTTCTTTCTATCCGTTCTTTCATTTCGGCAGCCGCCTTATTGGTAAACGTAAGCGCAAGTATATTGAAAGGATCTACCCGATGCTCCGACATCAGGTGAGCGATTCGGGTGGTGAGTACTTTTGTTTTCCCGCTTCCGGCGCCTGCAATAATCATTATGGGTCCGTCTTTATGGAGTACCGCAGTTCGCTGGGCTTCATTCAGTTCTTCAAGGTAATGCTGCATCGGGCAAAGGTACAACGCGTAACCATGTTATTTTGCATGCCGGGGGCAAAAGCAACTAATCATTTTTAAGGGAAACTGAATTTTTTAAACTTTGAAGCCATTGGCGTTCGGTTAAAGTGTTAACCGAAGAGCCCCAATCCATTTCTGTAATAAACTTCACCAAAATTCACAGTTTCCCCCACCTGTTCCAGGCATTTCCACTTTTTTCCTGATAAAAAAGTGGAGCAAAAAATCAAGGCTTCGGAAAAATGGCTAAAAATTGTCTTTCCCGGCTAATACCGATTGGATATCCGTTCCGAAATAAATCGGAATCATAGATAATAGATCAATTCCATTGATCTAAACGGCTATTACATCGGCATTATACGATTTAACTTTGGTATCCGAAATAATTCCGTTTAGTATAAGAAAAACGAGTTCCGGCATTAGGGAAAACCCGGCAGTAGTACAACTTTTGAGCTAATTGCATTACCCAGCAGTTGAATATGGCGTTTTTCTTATAACGCTGGTCAAGCCAATTTTCTTAACCCCATTTTTCCAAGGCCTGCATCTGGTATGTTTTTTAACGGACAATACTGCTTTTAAGCCTGAAAGATGGCCACCTTGTAAAACATTAAACCGGAAATTTATATTTCGCCGGTTGTTGGTGGTTTAGCAGAGAAAACAACTGTGGTTTACTGAAATATGATGTTGAACGGAACAGGATATTTTTAAGAACGGCAGCCGGTTAACTTTTCAAACGGGTAATTTGTGTTATTTTGTAGCCCTAATTTAGCAAACAGATGAGCAAACTGATTTTTGCACTCCTGGTTACCGGAGGGTTAATTTGGATTTTGGGTTGTAACAAAACCCCTACCGATTTTAATGGTCAGGGAGGAACAGTGCTTACAAAATATATCATCATTAAAGACAGCGGTTTTTCTCCCGTTGTTTTAACCCTTGCCCAGGGTAATTCCATCACTTTTGTAAATGATACCAACGAGCCACATGCGCTCAGCATCGATAGTACCCATATCCTTACCGATACCATTGCACCGCACAAATCTTATTATTATCTAAATAATTCGTATAGCGGGCAATTAGATTATTACTGCCGGATTCACCCCAACGTAACGGGGTCGATTATTTTTGTACCCTAAACATTGAAGGCTGTGGTCTGTTTTTACATTTTGCGATCGGACTGTTTTCGGAGTACAAAACTGTTAACCCAGCACTAAAGCCCAATAGTAGTATAAAAGTTGAATTTAAACCTGTAGGTTCATATTACTACAAGCCTTTTCTTGTGTGAAGTTATTTAATTAGATGATTGCCTATTTCATCAATCTCATCAGTGTTTCCGATGCCTTTTGGATTTGGCCCATATTGGTTATTGCCAAAATCACTATCTGCAAATAACATCCAAAGGCCATAAAATGGAATTATTTGAAACCAACCGCTATTTCCTCTGTCATGGCATCTTTTTGAGCCTTGAGCAAAAATGAACCAGTAGGCAGGAATAATGAATACAAGTATCAATAATGAACCATTTGTATCATTTGGGGCGAATGCTTCCATTATCACCCCAAGAATACCGGAAAATAATATAAAAAGAATATAGCTTAATCCATATTCTGTTCTTCTTATTCTTCCTTCAAAGGAAAATGGTTTTTTAAACATATAACTCCATTACGGTATTTGCATTTGAAATAATAATTTATTTAAGGGTCATTAAAAAACAACAATATTAAAATATCCCACTGATTTCACACAACATCCCGATCGTACACCCTTACCAAATTATCCCTCCGGATTGGGTTCTCATATCCAGCCCCTAATAACAGAGGTAATGTAATTTATAAATTCTTTTTGTTGAACAAGTTACTTATAATATATATGTGCTGGTTTTGTCTATTCCAACCTTTCCGGTTATCCGTATTTGCTCATTAAGCTTTTTTTTTTCGAAAAACTTCTTCGTAAATCTTACATCATTTAATCATGATGAGTAGAAGATTTCCCGGTTTTTAAAAAATAATTGGCAAATCGGGGGCTGATGTACAATAAAATGCCTGATTTTTCGCTTATATTTCTGTAGTGCGGGTTGATAATCCCACTACAGCTAAACCTTATGAAAAACCAAGAAACTGAGACACTGCTTAGCCTGATGTTCATACCTGAACTTAACAGGCAATTTCCCTCAATTCCAGGTTATTTTAAAAATTAAACCCATTTAATTCGCATACCCGTGTGCCGGGTGAAGAACGCTTTTTTGTTAGGCACTACAGGACAACGAAGATAGCCTCGGAATTGGACCGGGGCTACTTCACTTTACGATAAGCCCGGCAATAATTTGTGAAATTACTCCAACAGCAAGCCCCATATACATATCTTTTGCTGAATGCGAACCCAGCAGCAGCCTTGCGCTAAATACCAGCCCGCCAATTAAGATCAGCACAGAGAGTGGCCAGGTCATCAGCATTTCATTCCGGAACATGATCAGTAAAAAAACACCAAGGCAGGAGCCAATGCCGGTAGCGTGCATACTTATTTTAAAATAGATATTCGCAATGAGGCATGCTGATGAAGCCAAAAAAATACCCAGCACAAACGAGGTTAGAATGGACGGGTAAGCAGGTTGTTGCCTGAAAATTAAATAGCCCCAAAAATAAAATATGCCTACGGCGATATACGGAATGATCCTGTCGCGTTGGGTACGCAGGTATATAGATTCAATAAACCGCAGCGCTTTAAGCAGAAAAACCGTAAACAGTGGAAAAAACACCAGGTTCAGCCCTATGATTAGCAGCGTTTGCATTTTTGCTGCAGAGGTAAACCCTGTAAATGCGGATGGGTGAATGTACAGTAAAAACCAGGTTACATATAATGGGATAAATACCGGATGAAAGATATAGCTGAACAGGTTTGCGAACAGGCGTTCGGGTAAGCTAAGTTTTCCTGTATGTGCAGAGGCTATGCCTCCGGTTGGGTTCCCTGTAAATGCAGTCATGTATTTAAAGAATTTTTCGAAGCCGGGCAACCGGAATGTTCAACTGCTCGCGGTACTTGGCTACGGTACGGCGGGCTATATTATATCCTTTTTCCTGGAGCATTTCGGTAAGTTTTTCATCGCTGTAAGGATGCTTTTTACTTTCTTCATCAATTATTCCGGAAAGTATTTTTTTTACTTCGCGCGTACTCACTTCTTCGCCACTATCTGTTTGCAGGCTCTCGCTGAAGAAAAATTTAAGGCGATAGGTACCAAATTCGGTTTGTACAAATTTGCTGTTGGCCACCCGGCTTACAGTTGAAATATCGAGGTTGGTGAGTTCGGCAATGTCTTTCAAAATCATCGGCTTCAGTTCGGTATCATCGCCGCTGAGGAAAAATGCCCGCTGATAGTTCATGATGGCTTCCATGGTATTTAAAAGGGTATTCTGCCTTTGCTTAATGGCATCAATAAACCATTTTGCCGAATCAATTTTTTGTTTAATGAACAATACCGCTTCTTTGTCCTGTTTGCTTTTTTTATTTCCCCTTTCATAACTCTTCAACATTTCGCGATAACCATCACTTATCCTCAGGTCGGGTGCGTTTCTGCTGTTTAGGGTTAATTCTAATTTTCCATTGTTGTTGGTGATGAAAAAATCGGGGATCACATAATTTATTCCCTTATTTTCATTGCCAATGGTGCCGCCGGGTTTGGGGTTAAGTTTAATAATCTGGGCAATGATGTCGCGCAGTTCTTCATCTGAAATATTAAGCCCTCTTTGAATTTTTTCGTAGTGCTTTTTGGTAAATTCATCAAAATACTTTTCTATAACCTTTATTGCGCCATCAATGGTTTTATCGTTTATATTTTTCCTTTCCAACTGAAGCAGTAAACATTCCTGCAGGCTTCTGGCGCCTACCCCCGGGGGGTCTAATTGCTGAATACGGAGAATCATGTCGCTCAGTTCTTCCATATTTGTCTGGATATTCTGTCGGAAGGCAAGGTCGTCGATAATTGCGGATAAATCGCGGCGAAGGTAGCCGTCGTCATCAAGGCTCCCAACAAGATGTTGGGCAATTTTTTTCTGTTTATCATTAAGCTTAAGCATTCCTACCTGCTGAAGCATTAAATCCATAAAGCTGGTTTCAACCCGGTGAGGGATGATTTTCTCGTCGTTGTTATCAGCATAGTTTTCATCGCGCAGTTTATAATCGGCAATATCATCGTCGCCATCCTGCACATACTCACTGATGTCGATATTATCGTAATCTTCCTCGCTGCCATCCATTTCATGTTCATCCTCCTGTTTTTCCGAAAATTCATCATGGGGTTCGTGGTTGTCGTCAAAACTGTCTTCCATCTGTTCCAATGCAGGATTTTCTTCAATTTCTTCCTTTATTCTGTCGTCCAGGATGGCAGTAGGAACCTGCAGCAATTTCATAAGTTGAATTTGCTGGGGTGAAAGTTTCTGCAGAAGTTTCTGCTGTAAACCCTGGTATAGCGCCATTTATTTTCCTGTTAAAAATGCCGGAATAGGTTAAAAAACAATCCGGATTTCAATACGTAAATTTACAGTTTAAGCGCTGTTATTATGAATAACTTTTGTAAAAATTTGTTGCCCGCATTTATCCTGTTTTTTGTTATAAATTCAGCATCGGCACAATTCAGGCAGTTTTCCTCTTCCCAAAAAGACAGCCTTTGCGCAATTCAGGATTTTTCGAAATGGAAGATATTGTCATTCAACAAGCAGCAACAACCATTTTTTTGCAGGCAGGAAGAAAAAATATTTAACCGTACCGGAGTGAATATTAAAATAAGGGTTGGGGGTTACGATTATACGGAATGGATGGAAAGAAAACCCAATTCATTTTACAACAACTTTCATTAACCGGGTTAATCATTGGGGGGTAGTGGTGTAAGAGCGGGTTCTTTAAAATATTGTTCTCTTATTTTTTTTGAGATGTTATAAGGATCCGTTTCAAAGGTATTGCTGGAAAAGAAGATCATGCCGCTGATGTGATCTGCCGAGCGTACTTTTTCTATCTGTCGTGGAATTTGAGAAAGGTCTTTCCAGGCAGTGTTGCTTCCAACAAGGTATGCGCCAATTCCGATGTAGCAGTTTCTTCCATAGGTATGCCTGTTCCACCAGTCAACCAGCATAGAAAATTCTGCCCTCCCGTGCCCGATATTCCAATACAACTGAGGAGCCACATAATCGATCCACTTGTTCTTCAGCCAAAGGAGAATATCGGCATAAAGATCATCATAATTGGTGAGCGCCCTTTGGGTATTGCTGCCATCGGGGTCTTTGTCGGTATTTCGCCATATTCCAAAAGGGCTTATCCCAAACTGGCAGGAGGGTTTAACCTCCTTTATCATGTTGTGGATATTCAAAATTATGGAGTCGGTATTGCTTCTTCGCCAGTTGGCACGAGAGAGGCCCCTGCCATAAAGACTATACGTTTTGCTATCCGGAAAGTCCGCTCCGCTGATGGGATAGGGATAAAAATAATCATCAAAATGAACTGCGTCTATATTGTACCGTTGTACAATATCTTTTACAATGCCAACCAGGTAATTTCTGGCATCCGGATTTCCCGGGTCAAAATATTTCTTATTTCCATAGGTTACCAGCCATTCGGGATGGGTGCGCGAAATATGATTTGGGGCAAGCGTACTGTTGGTATTAAATACCGCACGATAGGGGTTAAGCCAGGCATGAAATTCCATTCCGCGTTTGTGGGTTTCTTCCACCATATATTCGAGCGGATCGAAGTAAGGACTGGGCGGCATTCCCTGGGTTCCGGTAAGCCATTGGCTCCAGGGTTCATAAGGTGAATCGTAGAAAGCATCCGCAGCCGGGCGAATCTGAAAAATAATTGCATTCATCCCGTTTCGTTTATGCAGATCGATAAGGCTGATAAATTCTGCTTTTAGCAATTCTGCATCGGTGGTAGGTTCGTAAGGGTAATCAATGTTATTAACCGTAGCGATCCAAACCCCGCGAAATTCGCGTTTCGGCTGTATTGTATCTGGGTTCTGAGCAATACCATTTAGCGTGAATAAAATGAGAAAACACAAAACCCCATAAAGGCATTTCGCCATTCTATTCTCTGATTTTATTGAGGAGGGTATTGAGCTGCCGTACTTCTTCGAGGTTGAGGTTTCCAAGAATTTTGTCCATTTGGGTTTCATAGGTATCCATCTTTTGAAGTAAGCTAAGCCCCTTAGAGGTTATTGATACATCCACTAACCGTTTATCGGTAGGGCAGATTGATTTTACAACCAGTTGTTTAAGGATCAGGCGATCCACAATGCGGCTGGTGTCGCTCATTTTATCCAGCATACGCTGGCGGATCTGTAAGGTTGATATAGGTTTGCCTGCACCCCGTAATATCCGCAAAATATTAAACTGTTGTGTGGTTATATTTTCGCGTGCCATCATCTCTTTCAACTTTTCATTCATCCAGTTGAAAGTAAAAATCATATTAATCAGGGCCTTTTGAAACTCGTTCCTGAATTTTCGCTGAGAAATATCTTCTTCAATTCCCATACCGGCTTAAATACAATTTTTCTTATTTGCGAAGTTAATATATCCGTTGTGAAATATTTGATAATCAGAAAAGCATTCAACTCCTGTATTACTTAATCTCTTCATTCGGGTCGGAAAACTCATTCATATAAATCTTTACCAGGATCACAAAATAGCTGATCAGCAGCGGGCCAAAAACCAACCCGATAAATCCGAATAATTCCAAACCCACAATCACACCCAGCACGGTAATTACAGGATGTACATCACCCATTCTCTTCATCAAACCGAGCCGGGTAACATAATCAATGTTTCCGGTAATAACAATGCTGTACAATGCAAGCCCGGCCGCAGGCCATGCCTGCCCGCTTATATATAAATATACAACCAGTGGCACCCAGATAATCATGGTGCCTACCAGCGGGAAGAATGCAAATACACCCGTTAAAAATCCCCACATACCCCAATCGCTTATGCCAAATATCCAATACCCAAGCGCTGCCACAAATCCCTGCACGGCACTAATGATGGGAATACCCAGTGCATTTGCACGAATCATGATGCGGGTTTCGCGGGCTAATGCATTGATGTTTTTTTGTTTGAGGGGAATAACCCTGTTAAGGTAACGTTCCACCTGATATCCGTTTACGAGCAGGTAATACAACAGGAAAAACATCATAATCAGGTTGATCGCGAGGGAAGCGGTACTGTTAATCAGTTTAGGAATAAACCCGGTAATATTTTGAGTGAGCATCCGCAGGTTTTCGTCGGATAAAAGTTTGGCCCCGGTATAGCTTTCAAATTTTTCCACAAACGATTCTGCACCATTTACCAGGATATCCTGGTTATTGATGATCTCATGAATTTTGGGGGCAATCATTTTTACTGCGAGATAAAACGGAATGGCAACAAGTACTAAATAACCCAGAATAAACAGGATTGCCGTAAGACTTTTATTCCATTTGCGGTTAAAGATCAGATTAAAATATAACGATCTGCTTAAAATGTAGAGCGTAATTCCTCCTAATATTCCGGGTAAAAAGGAAGATAACTGACCAAACAGCATAAGCCCCAGTAAAATAATCAGGGCAAGCAACAGCAATTGCCTTAATCGCTCATTAAAGTTTAACTGCATGTAATTTTTTTATATCGGTTATTTCCAAACGGAAACCCCTTCGCTGCAATTGGCACAAATATCGATATTCTTACGACCCGCCATCAATTTTGAACGAAATGTTCGGTATTCGGGGTTTTGCCAAACTTCCCTGAAACTTTGTGTGCGAAGGTTTCCAAGCCGGTGTTGGGCATCTTTATCGAAACAACAGGGCACCACCAGCCCATCCCAGGTAATCACATTTGCATGCCATAATTTCCAGCAGTGGTTGGCCATTTTATTTTTGGGTCTATGCGATCCGTCGGAATTTTTTATATACCTGCTGTACTTTTTATTTTCGGGGATGAGGTGATTGGGATCGTTTTCATAATCGTAAACCTGGGCGGTTTTAAACCTCACTTCATCAACCCCGATTTCCTTAGCTATTCTTTTTATGTCTTCAATCTGGTGTTCGTTGTGCTTTACCACCAGGAACTGGAAAAAAACAAACGGAGTTTTACTTTTTAATTCTCTTTTCCACTTAACAATATTTCTTGCCCCTTCCAGAACTTTTTCAATATTGCCACCCACACGATATTGTTTATACGTTTCCTGTGTGCTGCCATCAATGGAAATAATGAGCCGGTCGAGCCCGCTTTCCACTGTTGCTTTTGCCACTTCACTGGTAAGGTAATGCGCATTGGTGGAAGTAGCGGTATATATTTTTTTTGATGTAGCATATTTTACCATTTCAAGAAACTCCGGATTAAGAAAGGGTTCTCCCTGAAAATAAAAGATGAGGTAAAACAATTCCTTATGAATTTCATTAATGGTCTTCCTGAAAAAATCCTGCTCCAACATGCCCTTTGGCCGGGTAAACTGCCGGAGGCCACTGGGGCATTCCGGGCAACGAAGGTTACAGCTTGTGGTGGGTTCAAAAGAAACAGAAACCGGCAGCCCCCACTGTATGGGTTTATTTATCAGCCGCGAGAGATAGAAGCTGGATAACACTTTCATTCCATTCCAGGCACGTTTGAAGCTGAGTTTGGAAATGAGGTTAACCGTATCGTGATAATTAAAGCCGGGCATTGGGCAAAGGTAGGGCGAAGGAAAGGATTGCTTTTAGAAACGAATCAGATTCTCCTCTTAAATTTCATTAAAAGATATGATTATATCCAATTTCGTAAATGCTGTGGGTATTTAATTTAAAATCCTAACTTCCTTTACCAAATGGGCAAAGCATTATTTTTCGATATACAATATTAATTTGATGAAAATTGCAGTTACCGGCGCTTCGGGGCATATTGGCTACACGCTTTGCCGGGAACTCCTGAATCAGGGGTATAAGGTAAATGCACTGCTTTATAAAGATTTCAATTCCATTGGCAAATTAGATGTAGAAAAGTTCGGGGGTGATGTATTGGATCGAAAATCACTGGTTCCTTTTTTAAACGGTTGTGAAGTAGTAATTCATACTGCCGCAGCAATTGAATTGGGTTACCGCTTTAATAAAATATTATACGAGGTAAATGTAACAGGAACAAAAAATGTATTGGAGCTGGCAAAAGAAACGGGGGTAAAAAAAGTGATCCATTTTAGTTCCATCCATGCATTTAGCCAAAAGCCCTATGATGTACCTCTCGATGAAACCCGGCAGTTTGTAAGCAATCGTTCTGTGTTTTACGATCAAACCAAACGCGACAGCCATTTGCTGGCATTGGATGCTGCAAGAAAAGGTCAGCACGTGGTGGTTATTTGCCCTACTTCTGTAGCAGGCCCACAGGATCTCAAACCTTCTAAACTGGGAAAAGCCATTATTGATATTTATAAAGGAACTATTCCTGCCGTGATAAAAGGCGGGTTCAATTTTGTGGATGTACGCGATCTGGTAAACGGAACCATTTCAGCTATGCATAAAGGCCGCAGTGGTGAAACATACCTGTTAGGTGGTAAATATTACTGCATCAAACAATTTGCGGAGCTGGTTTTATCTGCAAAGGAAATTAAAAAAGGATTACCTGAAATTCCGGTACATATTGCTTATGCGGGGTTACCTTTTGTGAAACTCTATGCGTTCTTATCCGGAAAACGACCTCTGTACGATAAACCTTATATTGATATTTTGCAGGATGGAAATAAAATGATCTTATCTGCAAAAGCGCAGCATGAACTGGGCTATGAGGTAAGGCCGTTGGAAGAAACGTTGAAGGATACCATTAACTGGTTTAAAAAATCCGGAAAAATTTAATCCTGATCAATGATAACATTCAATCAATATACATTTTTTACCTGGGGATGGATCGCTCTTGCGCTGATCATTTTTGTAGTGTTAAATTTTATAACCGCACCTTACGGAAGGCACACTAAATCGGGCTGGGGGCCGCTGATTGATAATAAACTGGGGTGGTTCATTATGGAATTTTTTGTGCTGCTGGTACTATTCTACTTTGTGTTTTCCGGCGTCAACAAACAATCACTGGTAAACTGGATCATCCTCGGGCTTTTCAGCATACACTATATACACCGGAGCATCATTTTTCCATTGCGCATAAAAACATGGGGAAAGAAAATGCCGGTTTCCATTGTTGCGATGGGCGTATTTTTTAACCTCGTAAACGGATTTTTAATTGGTTACTATTTAGGGAACTTCAACGTGTATTCCACCCAATGGTTACAATCTCCCCAATTTATTTCCGGCTGCATCCTGTTTATGATTGGTGCCATCATTAATCTGCAATCAGATAACATCCTCATTGCCCTGCGAAAGCCCGGCGAAACCGGCTATCAAATTCCTTATGGCGGGTTATTCAGGTACATCAGTTGTCCGAATTTATTTGGAGAGGTGGTGGAGTGGCTTGGTTTTGCCATACTTTCCTGGAACCTGCCGGGCTTTGCGTTTTTTATATGGTCGTTTGCCAACCTTGTTCCCAGGGCCGTTGCACATCACAATTGGTATTTAGAAAAGTTTAAGGATTATCCAAAAGAAAGGAAAGCGGTTATTCCGTTTTTATGGTAGGGGGGGGGTATGGAGGGCATCGTATTTTAAGGCGCTGCACCTACATAAATCATTTTCCCTATTAGTTCTGGCGAGCCTTGTTCAATTTTTGCTGAATAAAGGCAAAGCAGAGGTTTATTGTTGATATAGACCATCAAACCCCCTGTTTTTTCATCTAATACACCTTCGGTTAACCCCTGGCTGATTAATTCATTAGCCCTTTTGAAAATTATATTTTTAAATTCTTCCCCGTATAATGGAGAACCGTTTTGTTTGCCCATGAAAAATAAGGTTTATTGTTAAATACTATCTCTTATATACCCTTCCAACTGCTTTAATAATTTCAATTCATTATTGTAAGTCTAAAATTGAGTTATAAATGGCTACAAACCTTGTTGGTAGAAGGAACACAGGCTTAAAAAAATCATAATTTCAAATTTAGGAAGAGTACCCCTATTTTTTTTGTTGCAAAAGCAAAGGAGGCATTGTTTGTTTTTCTCCATGCGATATACGTGTATTTGATAAACTCATACAACGATACATAACTCATCGATTGCGGTAGATCAAACTTAACCATTTGGCGGTTCTTTAGAACCGATTTTTATATTAGTTTAGTTGGACAATAGTAAATGATTTTGTTGATTACTATTTCTCTTTTTCTTCTGGTGTTTTGACTAAAACAGGCACAGTCAAAAGATGTTTGTACGGTTCGCGGAGATCATCAAGTCCTTTTATAAACTCATCATGAGTGATTTTATTATTAGCTTTTTGACTTGAAAGTTCTCTACCTTCTGGTGTACGAAACAAAATAGAACGGATTTGGAAATCAGAAAGAACTTCCTGCTCCTTGATTTCATAGGTATAACCATCCTCAATTGGGATATTCATATCTAATTCATCAATTGGCGTGACTCCCAGCTCTGCTAGTGGATTTTTCTTTTTCATATTTAATCACTATTATTCAACAAAAAATAGGATAAAAAAAGAAGTAACCATTTATTGTCAAAGGTTTACAGGCTAAAAATCATTTGTTCCAATATTGGGGGGTAGTACCCCTGTTTTTTTATGTTGCAAAAGCAAAGGATGCATTGTGTGTTTTTCTCCATGCTTTATAAGTGTCTTTTATAAACTCTAACAGCCCGACATAACTCATCAAGTGCAGCCGTATTACGGTAATCATATTGGCAAATGATTTTTTTGTTGCCGCCTTCTTTCTTATCGCCACCATCAGCAGTTAGGCTATAAGTACACAGTACACCTGCATCTTGATGGCATTGGTACTGTTGCCCCAAAAGTACCGCAGTGGAAAATTCTGTTTTATTTTATCGTCTTTTTTTATTCATTCCGCCAAACATTACAAAGAAACCAAACAGCATTACCAAAATGCCACAGATATAAACAGTCAATACAAGAAACTCTTTGGGATTATAATTTGATTTTTGGAGAAGATAAAAACCAATACCAAATAAAGTGAGTATAACTTTAATGGTTATCGAATCAAGAGCAGCAGCAACAACCGCTAAAAGCATAAATACTGCAAATTTTTCAACTGATATGTACCCATCAAGATATAGTTTCAACCCCAGGCTAAAAGCACTTATCACAAGGAAGAACCTTGATAGCCTGTTCCAAAGAGAATTTCTGCTTTTGCTCATTGATGTTGTCTTTGAAATTATTTTTCAGGTTCTGCGGACATCAATTCGTTCAGCTTGCTTAAAGAAGCTGAATTGTAATCATAGAGTTTTATGCCGTTTTTCTCAAAATATTGTGTCCAAAAAGATTGTACCAGCTTAAAATGCTCCTGCGAAATATTGGACTGGTCGGCAGTAAGCACCAAAACAGTTGTATTCGGCAATTGTGAGCCCGGTACTTTATTCAAAATATCGCCTATTGCTTTTGAGTTAAATTCTGTATTGCCCGGCTCCATTTTAAGAACATTGGAATAATTCATCATGTCGCTGAACAAGATAACAATATTATTGTCTGTTGAAGCTATTTTGGTTTTGGCGACTTCCAATGCACCAAAAATATCCGTGCCATGACTTGTTTTGTTCCTGCCATCAATAGCGGATTGGAAAGTTTGTGCAAATCCGCCAGCCAAGCTATCTGTATATTTTTTAAGATTGTCTTTCGTAATCTGTTCTTCTTCCATCGGCGATGCAGATTCCGGCTCAAAATCATGTGTTGATAAATCTGCAAGCAAAATGTCGGAAGCATTGGTAATTGATGCCTTATCAATAGGGATAACAGTTATCTTATCTGTGTAAGACAGTTTTGGTATAACATTATCCTTAATGGCAGTCATATAAAACTGTAAACGTTCTGCTGCATCCTTACTGTCGGAAAAATCAACTAAACAAACAATGCTCCTTCTGCCATTTTCAGCATTATTGCAAGCAGATATTGAAAGCAGCATTATTAAAATGCCAATAACTGTTTTGGTTAAGCGTATTATTCTCATAACTGGTGGTTTTAAAGTTTTTTAAATGCTTTTTTCATTTGAGGAATTTCTTTTTTCAAATTCCTCTATTTCGGAAACCTTGCTCCTCAAATCGGCAATAGCGCCGGTGATTTCCGAATCAGAATTTATTCCGTATTCAAACAATTCATGCCTTGTGGCTGCAACGTGCAAATACTTCTGGTATAAAGTATCATCAACCTTCCGCAAATCAATTTCATTGTTTGCTATTTTTGCATTCAATTCTTCATACAATCCTTGTTTATCATCATCCACTTCTTTGTCAAATACCCGTTGCAAATCTTTCATTACGCCCCAATATTCTTCAGTTAAAATGTCTTTACGTTCAACACACTTTTTTAGCATATTTTTTACCTGGGTATTGTATTCTTTACGTTCTTTTTGCTGCTTTTTCCAATTTTTGAACACTTTATATTTTTCAGACTTTTCGGCTATTTCCTTTTCCAATAATGCCATTACCAGGGCAACAATGAATGTAATAGCGATTGAAAAAACCAGTAAAGGGCCATGCAGTTTCTGCATGAATGTGCTGGTGGAAGTAGTTCCTGAACCTTCAAAAATAGTGGCCCTGATAAAGCCGGTATAAACATTGGTAACAATAAACACAACCAAAATAAGAATAGCCAAAATGAGGTTTTTATAAAACGGCTTCAATTCTACTTTCGGCAGGTTGTCTTTCTCAATGATATATCTTGCTTCAAAAAAGTGCCACATACTTTTAAAAGCAAAGTGAAGGGCGGCAACAAATATGATAGCAAAGGCTAACCCAAAAACCAACTCAATGCCGGGGTACTCCTTACGCATTGTTTTTGAAATAAATAAATTGGCCATTAGCGAATACAGAATGCTTTCAAAGAAAACCATCAGGAAGAATACAAAAATATAAACCCCTTTATGCTGCCTGAACCTGGCAACTTCATTTTCTGTAAATATTGGCTGTTTTACCGGATGTGGCCGCCCTAATACATCAACATAGCTGCCGTGCATATTGTCTTTAGCATCTTTCAACCTCAACCTTGTCCAAATATGAGGCAACTTGCCTGTAATGCCTTTGAACTCCTCTTTAATGGATTCCCTGCATTCTTCCTGAAAACTTTCAGTAAAGTTTCTCATTTTAAAAGGCAGTTTACCGTATCTGCTTCTGTATATCCAGGATTTTACGAACCACATAATTTTGATGTTTTAGTTATTATAAGTTTTGGTGTTAGTTAGGGTGTGTTAGCAGAATTTCCTGCCTCGTTAAAATATCTTTCTGATAAATCGGTTATCTGCTTCTCTATGTCCTCCAATTTTATTGCAGCTGTTCTAAAATCTTCGGCTAAAGCGTTTTTTTTCTCCGGCGACAAACTGACAGAACCAATTTCTTTATAAGACAAAGCATGATATACCTTGCTCCAGGAATGGGCAAAAATGGTCTTTAATTGAATTTCGCAGGGAATATCTAAAAGCATCTGGTACTCCTGTAAGTTCCCCCTTTTTGCAGGGTTCAGTTTTATATCAAAGTGAACCGCCCTGTAGCCATATTCTTTTACCTTATCATCGGGAACGATACCATCCCCGGTTTTTGCATCTACAAAATCATCTGAAGCCTGCAACAGTTTAACGGCTTGTTCCATATCTGCCGCATTGTAAAATATTACCCGTAAACCGGCTATATCTGCAAACCGGGTGAACGGCTCTTTTATTTTGCCCCCGGCAGTTTCTTTATTGGTTTTTTTATCATAAAAACTTTTAAAGGTCTTAACCCTGCTTTCATAAGCAGGGGAAAACATTAGCTTACTTCCAAGAATGTTTTTCGTTATCATTTGCACAGCTTGTATCATCTTGTCATACAAATACTCCCTTCCCCTAAATTCTTCCCTTAATGCCTGCCGTGCAATATCGTTTTTCTTGTAAGTGTAACCATCGGAGATATTTTTTATCCTTTCAAACAACCTTACCGGGTCAAACTTGTTTTTATCTACGAAGCCATTCGCCCCTTTTTCCATACACTCAATAATGTTGTCTGTATCTGAACTGCCGCCCGTTAGCATTATGACAGGTAAATGCTCATCCAATAATTTTATCTCACCTAATCCAATTTTCCCATCCTTGCCAGAAGGGAAAGCTATATCAAGTATAACGGAACAAATATCATCGTGTTTTTCTTTAAGAACTGAAAGTCCTGCCTCTACTGATGTAGCGCCAATAATTGTAAACCCATTTTCTTTTGCAGATATTTCAAGTATCTTACCAAATTGAGGGAAGTCATCGTCTATGTATAATATCAAGCTCATTGTAATGTTATTTGGAATTAAGAATACTTAAAGCAGTTTTGTATTTTTCTAATCTCTCGTAATCAGATGTATTTAACTCCTGTATTCTCGTCATATTCATATTATCGTTCAAATCGGCTTTTTTAACTGCCGCCGCCAGGGGGTTATTCTTTATGCTTTGGATATAGCCCATATAACTGGTATTGCAAGATTTCGTTAAAAGCTTAACTGCTTCAAGAGTAGTTTCGCTAAACCCTTCCTGTCTTAATTTATCAATGGTAATGTCAGAATCCTCTACCACATCATGCAGAACAGCTACTATTTTTTCCTCTGTTGTATTAAGGGAAAACATTACCCTAAGTGGGTGCAGGATATACGGGCTTCCGCCCTTATCCAGCTGCCCTTTATGGGCAGAGAGTGCAATCAATATGGCTTTCTCTAAAAGGTGTTGCATTACCCTTTATTTAATCGTTAGTTAGCGGCCGTTAGTCAAATTCGTAACCGTCCGTCATGTCAATCAGTTCATCTTCTTCGTAATGGCTGCCAAAATTATCTTCGTCTTCTGAATTATTTTTCTTTGACTTCCGTGAGTCATCGTAAGATTTTGCGTAGGAAACATTGAGCAGGTTTATCTGCTCAATAAGTTTGGAGAAAAACACCCCTTTGTTTTGTTCATTTAGTGAACCTAAACTTTCAGCAATATCAATTCCGCAGGCATATACCGAAAACAAATCTGCCGGTTCATCAGATGAAGGAATGTTTCCGTCCTGCAACATTTGGTACACCCTTTCAAAAACATTGTTTATAGCAGAAGTTGCCTTGTTTTGAAATTCGGATTTATCCGCAAGTTTATGTGCAGGGTTAATTATAACAGACTTTTCGTTATTCATTTGCCGGTAAATGGCATTAAAATATTCACACAGGTTTTTCAGGTAAATAACATCTTTCACACCTTTCAGCAATTCAAGCCTTATTTTAGAAACAAGCGATTTTAAGATACCTAAACTTTGCGGCGATTTCCCTAAATGTTCTTTTACGATAAGAAACATCACCCTTATATCTGAAGGGGTTTTCAATTCGGGGAAAAACTGCCTGTTAAAACAAATGGAATGGCTGCCTTGTTTATATTTTATAGAAAGAGAGAATTTGGAAGAAACTATTTTTTTTGAAAGTTTCTCATCATTTGCAATGAACTCTTTGTAAAATGAACTTATCCTGCTAAATACAGGGTTTATAAAACTAATATCCCTGAAAACATTCAATTGCATGTCATATTGCAACCAACGCCTTTCTTCAATAGTGATGTTTTTGGGGAAATCATCCAGGCTTAACCCCAGGTTGGTACTCAATACCTGCCGGTAGGCATCGGTTGGATATTCCTGATTGGTAAGGATTTCTATTATTTTTCTTGAATCAATATCAAGGGACGAATCTTTTTTATTGGCAGCATACAGCCATAATGCAATTCTCCGGCCTATTAAATAATTCTGGAACCGTGCAAAGTACGCTTCCTGGTCTTTTTTGGTTTTCGCCATTGGCGATTTAATATTTTCAATAGCCCCAATTTTTATTACTTCACCATCGCTTACCTGCTGTTGTATTTCCCGTATGTATTCTTTGGCAGTAAGCGACACATTCCCTTCCATTTTATTGTAATCGGGATGCATCCTGTATTCCTTGTAAGGGCTTATTAAGGTCTTTTCAAAACCGGCGCACTTGATTGGCAAAGCCTCTATTGCTTCCCAATTTTCTTCTGCCATTTCTATTATCTCATCACAAAAAAGCTGGTTGGTGTGGTCGTCTGCCAAATAATCAATCTTTGATTTTACTTCAGTCCTGATATTATAATGCCTGAAGCTGTTTAAAAGAAACCTTCGCTGCAAGCCGGAAAAAGCAACTAATCTTACAAGATGGTCGGATGTTGCTATTTTTTTCAGGAATTGATAGCCCTGCATTTTCTGGTGTCTTTTGATACCATTTTTTTCTTCGTAGAGGCGGTAATCTGCCACCACTACCATAATATTATTAGGGCCTTTCCAATCCTGTTGTAAAGTTGAAATAGCACTAACAGCATTATTGCAGCAAACAACGTTGATGTTGTTTTTCCTCATGCACTTTATGAGGTTGTGGCTTTCGGTTATTTCATCGTCCAGCAACAGCACTTTCCATTTGTATTGTTCACCTGTACCGGTGGCATCTGCGCCGGAAACCGGCTTTAACCCGTATTTATTCCGCAGCGTATTGCCAATGCGTATAATATGGTTTACCGCCTCGCTGATATTGGATTTGTTCAGTTCGGGAAATTGCGATTGAAATGAAAGAATTTCCGTTGAAGTATCTAACAAAAAAAGTTCGTGTATTTTTTTTATTGAAGTGGTTAGCTCGGCATAAACTGCTGAATGGTTGCCATCGTTTATTTCTACATTCAAATACCTGTTGAGATAATGCAATTCATGCGACAGGGCACCTTCTTTGCTGCAATAAAAACTCCTGATGTCGTTTAGCTCCATTACCGATAACCTTAGCGGAGAGCCATTGTCAACAAATTCGTTTTGAATAAATGATGTAAAATCCTGCCGCAAAGCCGGGAGCCTGTAAAAATCATGCCCTATGGCAGTAACAATTTCCCTTTCCGCATTCCTAATAATACCTGCTAAAGAAAGAAAGGAAACAAATAAAACAGGGAGATTGAAGTTTTGTGTGCGGCGAAGTTCTTTTACCAGTTCAATCCCCTGCAAACTTTGCAGCGCCGCCGTTGTCCCACTGTTCGTCCAGTTCAGTTCACAAAGCACAACCAGCGAACTGTATTTATCCCAATTTTTGGCGGCATCTGTCAACTCTTCGTTACTGGTAACGACAAAATCCTTCCCGAAATATCCGGCAAGGGTTTGTGCATATTTTGTATCGTTCCAAAGCAGAAGTGGTTGCATAGTGGTGCTAATATACATTTTTCAGTTATATAGCGTACAAATCAAGGAATCTTGCTGCCTGATTTTGAAGGGTTTGACTATAAGAAAATCGGTTGCTGTTGGTCAAAATGGCTTTGGCGGTAACCCAGGAAAGCATATTTGGGTCGGTGATTTTTTCAATAGAAAAGGGGATTGTGCCTGCCGGGGCAGCAGCCGTTTTCTTATATGCCGCAAGCAAACAGGCAATTCCTTCCAGCCCGTTCTCTATTGTGCAATGCAAAAGTGGGTCACGGTAATAGCTGTTTTTAATTTCTTCCCAGCTATACTCTGTGAATTTCAACCGCAAATCAGTTGCCTGCGATTGCAAAATATGCACTTCGCAGTTGGCGTGAATTTCCAAATCAATCCTGTGGAAAGAAACGGCATGGTGCAGCGACAATGGCCTGCCCAATTCGTTTTTCTTGTTCCAGTTATCTTTATATGGTGCAATTACTTTTTCATCTTCCTTATTTAATTTCAGCCCAAGCCTTTCCAATTGCTTAAACTTTCCCCTGCCTTCAAATACAAAGCCTTTCCATTGCACCATAACTTTTTTGCCACCGGGCAATAATATAAAGCCAGAACTGTCATTCTTCTTTTCTAATTTCCCTTTCAGCTTTTCGGCAAGCCGGTTTACGGAATTATCCCCTTCAAGGCGCACACTGCGGATGGAAACTGTCCAATCGGGGGTATGGCTGTGAATGGCTTCAATCCATTCCACAAGCGGTTCCAGCCCTATGAGTTCTTCATGGAAAGCATCCAAACTAAGACGGACATTAAACCGCTGCCCTTCCCTTGTTTTATTTTTCCATTGTTGCTGCCAACCGATGATATAATCTTTTACAAGAAATGGTTTTGCAAACGAAACACCGCTGGTGTAGATTTCAAAGTCCAACCCATGAGCGGCACACTTGGCAATGGCTTCTGAAACAAAGTGCGGTTCATCTAATGGCTCGCCACCGCCGCAGGCCACAAACCTTTTTACGCCTGCACCGGCAAGCCATTTTATCAATTCAGCAGGATAAAGTGTTACCGGGGTGGCTTTGCCGTCTTTTTGTTTTTTGGAATTGTAACTGCAATGGGCACAACCGATGGAGCAGGTTTCAGTGGGCCACACAAACGCCACGGAAGGGTTTGACGGTAAGGGCTGAAGCAATGGGGCAACCATACCCAAAGCCTGTTTTCTGAATGATTGTATTTCAGGTACATTGCTCATACTTATTTGTTGTATTTATACATGGTTTTCAGGTTAGGCACATCAATGCCACCCCATGAAAAAAGGTGATAAGTGTTGGAATTGTCTATGTAGTCTGATGCTTTGGGAAATACCTGCACGGCCACAACTTCCTCACCGAGAAAGTGGTTTTTTATTTTCTGGAAAATGCCGTATTCCGTAACGGGCATATCATCCAACCGCCGGATACGCAAATGCTTTACGCCCTGTGTTATGGCTATCAGCACCTTAAATGTGCCGTTCACTATCCATGCTTCCTGCACCGTTACCAGGTGGGGATGGGTGGCAGTATCGGGCAGTTCCGCTTTCTGTATGGTAAGTTTTGCTGTGTCCATTGAAGATTGATGAATCTATCAATGGCGCAGGGGGAAGTTAGGGGGTGTTAGGAAAATTGAGGTACTTTATTGTTTCATTAACTGCTAATTCTAAACTGTTCCAATTTAACGACCAAAATTCAGTATGGGCAGCTTTGTTCCTTAATTTTTTAAGTTTTATAAAAGACCCGTCTCCTCTTTCATTTTCCATAAATCCTGACACACCACCTTTTTTTGAAGATGTTAACGCCTGAAAAGCATCCCTATCAATATTATGAACGAACTCATAAACACTACATAATCTCATTATTAAGGAACTTATAAAAAACTTTTCCTCATGGACTGTTTTATTTGTTTCTGCCATATGAAATTCATGCAAATACATGCCCAACATTTTAATTGACGAATCAACAATGTTCTTTATTTCAGTTGTATTTCCATTTTTCGGGTCATTATTCTTCCAAAAGCCTGTTGTCCACCAAGGAGATTGCGTAGCAGTCAGCAATAAATCATAATCTATTAATTTTTTTAGGGTTAAATATTTTTTACTTGATGCTTTTGCAATCAATTGAATTAACGAATAATAGTTTTTAATTGAATTTTGAGTATTTCGTCTTTCGTCTAAACCCTCCTTTGTCCAATAACCCTCTGCTCCCAATGAAATTAATTGCTTAAACGACCAGAGTTTATTAGAAGCCGTTGTAATTATAACCGGAATACCTGGATAAGAATTTTTTATTTGCCTTAATATATGCGTTCCTGATAATTTATCAACTTCAATGCTATCCTCATCCTCGTCAAATAGCCGCAAATCCAATAATATTACATTCGGTTTACAATTACTAATTGCGGGTTGAATTTGCGTAGTATAAAACTTTTCTATTTCCCCTTTAAGCTTTATATCAGGGATTATGCAACTTATAGAAGCCTTTGGAAAAACTTGTTTTAAAACAAAAGACCATCCATTTCCAGCATTGTCATCAATGTATAGAATAGAAACACTTTTACTATTAATTTGAACAACCCATTCAGCATAATCATTTGCAAAGGCATTACATTTTTCCTTTAGTATTTCTTTGACATTTTCCAACTGATGTTTCAAAGAAGCGATTGCAGAAAGGCTTTTTTCACGTTCAAATACTACTATGTTTTTTTCTGCTTCTTCCAAAGCTGCAACTTCATTGAAAAAAAATAAATCTTCTTTCAATAAGCGGATTTGTTGAGAAATATTTACATCATTAAACCTGAGATAAGTTTCCGAAAGCTGTTCTATCTCTTTTTCTTTTTGATTTATTTCACTGGCATTATTTTCAACTTTTTCAATTAATGGAAGTAAGTTCATAGTCAACTCTTCAATTTTCTTCTCTAATTCGTTACATTTATCCCTCCTGATAGCCTCTCCATCGGCAATTGTTTTCTGAATTGTTTCCAACGAATATTCATAAATATATTTTGCTATTGAGTTATTCAGCAATCGTAATTTTTCCTTAATTACAGTTGGATATTTTGCATCATGCTTATTGACCATAATTCGATGGACATCCCATAGCTGCTTTACACCCCACCAGTTTGCCTCTCTGTGCCTGAACTGTGCTATACTAAATGCAGGCTTTAATGTTTTTCGTACATTTTCAGCATCAGCTAAAAAAATCTTTTCTTCTTCCTTCTTCTTGCTTAATACTTCCTGCAATTGCTTAAAATCATTTGGCAACTGCACAAAACTTGTTCCCCATGAAGTGGCAATAAGGTGTTTCGGATTTCTGTTTAAAAGAGAATGTAATGTTTCAAAAGAAAACAGCACCACATGGTTTAAGACTTCTTTTATCCGCAGCCAAATCAATAATTCAATCCCTTTTTGCAGCTGCCGTGTGTTTTTGTCTGTTTTCAGGTTTACATTTATGAATAGCACAGTATCGTCATTCCCATTTATTTTCTCTTTGATTACGCCTGCAAGCGTATTCAGCTCAGAATTTTCAGAAGAAGTAAACTTACTTTCCCCTTGTAGGCTTCCCCGAAGTTTTTCGGCAAACTCTTTCTTATCATCAACAATAATATATTTCATACTTAAAACAATTTTATTTTCAACCCATTTCCTCTTCCAAAATCCCCACAGTATTCTTATCATACTTCCCCTTAAAGAATTTGGCAAGCGCCTTTTCAAAAATATTGTTTTCTTCTTCATCCGCCATTGCAAAAAGCGTCATGCAGGAATGCAGCTTTAAATCATCCGGGCTGCCGAAAATATGGCGGGCATTGTCGGTTTCCAGTTCCAGCAATACGCCTGTTATTTCTTTCAGCCTTGCCCCTAAAACTTCATGCTGCAAATAAGCCCTTGTTTCTTCCATATCCTTTATAGCGTAGTACTTAGAGACATCGCTATGTCCTAACCCTGCTATTTGCGGAAATATAAACCACATCCAATGGCTTTCTTTTCGCCCTGCTTTTATTTCAGACAAAGCCACAGTATATTTTTGTTCCTGCGCTTCAATGTACCGTGTCAAATCAATACCCACTGCTATTCATTTTTAGTTTGAAACACAAATGGATCACTTGGCACATTATCTATCAGCAACCGGGCAATGCAGTTAAAGTTCGGCAACTTCAATACATCTTCCCTTTTAAATTCCGGTTCAAGGTAGTGTTTTATCTTTTCATAATCATTAATGCCGGGGCGGAAGAAAACCAAACTGCCTACATTGCCCAGCAGGGATTGAATGGTAAAATCATCCAACTGCCCCAAAGTTTGATTAGCCAGTATTAAACGCAAGCCATATTTCCTCACCTCCGATAAAGCAGTGGCGGCATCGCTTTTAATAAAATTCTGAAACTCGTCAATAAAAATATTATAAGGCTTCCTTTCCTCCTTTGCCGTACCCGTTCTGCCCATGCCAGCCCTGATGATATTTCCCAGCACTATCTGCCCCAGCAGGCTGGTATTGTCTGTGCCTATCAGCCCTTTATCCATTTTTACCAATAAAATATTTCCATCGTCTAACAGTTTCCTGAAATCAATATTGCTCTTTTTTCCAGTAATCAGTGGCGATAAATAATAATCTTCTACAAACCTTGTCAGCTTGCCGGTAACATAAATTGCCCAGTTTGCAAAAACCTGTTCGCCTGTACTGGCTAATGCTAACTTAAAAAAATTCTTTATCGTTTTATCAGTACATGCTTTTAACAATTCCTCTCGGAAATCGTCATTATGAAAAACCATTGCAAAATCAGCTAAAGTTAAACTTCCAAATCTCTTTTTCACCCCATCATCCATCATTAGAAGCAGCCCATTTTTAAAATAACTTTCAAAACCAGAACCCCCGATTCTTTTCATATCATACAAACTGCTAAATATCCTTATCAATTCATTTATGATTAGCGATTTTGCTTGCGGCTCATCTTCATTGTACTGCAATGGATTTAGCGCCACCGAATGTTCGGCATCCATTGGGTTTAAAATAAACAGCTTTTTCTTTTTTGTTTTTGGTATCAGTTTCTGCACTTCGTCAAACAAATCTCCGTGGGGGTCAATCACTGCAAAGCCCTCATTGTTTTTCAGGCAGTCGGTTATCATGGTTTTCAGCAGGGTGCTTTTTCCCGTGCCGGTTTGCCCCATTATATATAGATGCCTTGCTAATGCCTCCTGCGCTATCCTTATTTCCTGTTTTGACTGTATGCTGTTTTTTTCTCCAAGCAAAACCCCGGCGGCTGGCAGGTTTCCAGGCAGGGCATGAAATATATGCGGCTTCTCCGTAAAGCCCGGCAAATCCCTTAGTCCCGGCACGGGCAGGCGGAATGCCTGCAATGCACCGGCTATGGAATACATAAAAGGCAGTTGATTGGGCTTGCCTTTTTCATCAATTTTAAAACGGTACAGGGTTTCGGGTTTTCTTTGCTGGTAGCCTACAGGTACGCCATTGCCGAAAAAATAATTGATAATGCCCGATTTTAAATGCTGTTCCCAATTGGTACTGTTCCGCTTCAATATCACACTCACCATAAATTTATCGTTGGTGGTAGTAATAAATTTTTGAAGGTGTGCGGCAAGTGCTCTTTGTTCTTCCGCACTCAACGGGTTGCCTTGTATAGAAGATGTGTTTTTAATCACCTGTTTTATCAAATCAATTTCTTCTCTTAACAATTCCCTCGGCATTAATTGCACATCTATTTCGGCATATTCCAACTGGTTTAGCAATGCCCGGAACAATTCATTATCAAAAGCCACCGGGGCCGGTAAATGAAAAATTTCATCGGGGTTATAACCGCTATCGTCTTTACTTTCCTGTGCCGTAAAACCAATGGCGCTGCCGCCGTTTACTTTCAGCGGTTTTCGGTAAAACACATTGTATATATAATTTGAAGGGTAAATAGTGGCATCTTTCAAAAACACTTCATCGCCGATGACTTCAAACAGGTAAGGGTGTGTGCTATCAATGGCAGAAGTAAAGAAAACGGCAATATCATGTTGCAGGTTTTGCAGCAATGTTTGCAGGCTGGTATTATTCATGGCCAGTACTGTAAAAATGATACAACATTTTGTTTTTCCGCCTTCGGCAATGTATTTCAGGTTTAGCTGCACTTCATCCCGATAGATAACGCTAACTGACTTCAGCAGGTTTTCGTGCCATTCGGCCACCGTTTTATTTAAAATAGTAAGCTCTGTTTCATTGCCAGCTTTATTTATGGAAACCAACTGAAACCCGAAAGAAGCGGATTGTTTAAACCTTCCGTAATCGCAAGGCTGTGTAACAACAAAGAAATCGCCGGTTTTATCAGCAGGCGCTTTGGCGGCAAGGCGTATTTGTAACTGCTGCTGCTGTATAGCCGTTTCCACCACCTGGAACAAATACACGGGGTTGAGTGTACGCTTGCCCACATAGTTGTAAGCCCCCTTTTTCATGCACTCCACCACACGGTCTATATCGGCGGCGGTATCGCTGTCGGTAAGCATGATTACGGGCAGCAGGGAATATTTCTGTTTTATTTTTTGCAGGGCTTCTGCTCCCTGCAATTCGCCTTTAGGAAAGCTAAGGTCAAGGATAATGGCGTGTACTGTACCTGCATATTCTTTCAGGTATTCAAGCCCGTCCAGCACATTGTCTGCGGCGGAAAGAGAAAATCCTGCGGCCTGGGCGGCGGGTTTCAGCAACGGCAGGTAGCGGTTGCAATCGTCGTCAATGTAAAGTATGGTATAAGCAGTTTGTTCCATCAGTTGATAATGAGTTTATTCCAAGTATCGTTCAGGTTATCAATAATAAAGATAAGTTTTTGGGCTTCTTCTACACTTTGGCAACCGGCGGCAGCCAGTTCATTTACCTGCTTTGTAAAGTTTGCAGCCGTTAGTAAAAACGGTACGTTACCCGTGGGGGCATTAGCTGCCAGGCTGATGAACTCCGCCATTTCGCCAACCTGTATGTATTGCCGCAGTTGGCGCAGGCTGTCCGTTACCAACGGCAGGCTGTCGGGAAAAGATAAATAAGTGGCACAGGCTAGCCGCAGGGGGTTGATAGCTCCATTGCCCAGGGCATTGGGGTTGCCATGTGTCAACTTGCTGATGGTTTCTTTTATAAGTTGCGTATATGCCGGGAGGGAAAACCGCTCCCATTCTGCTGCCGGAATGGAAAAGGCTGCATTGTGTTTATTGATAACGTTGAGCAGCGTTTCTTTTGAAACCGGAAGCTGCACAAACGCTGTACCCGTAAGGGAAAGGATACCGTAGGTATCTTGCTGCGTTAATGCCTTTTGGGAATGAAAGGAAAAAAAGATAATGGGGCATTGGTTGGGATTGGCAAGCCTGTGTTTAACCGCCTGCAATATGCCTGAATGGGCTTGCCCTGCCTGCGCATGGTATGCTGAAATAAAACACCTGCCTTCAAAGCACTGCACCCCGGTTTGCGAAAGCCATTTTTCTATTGATGGATGGCAGGAATATCTCATGGTGGCTGGTGGTTTGGTTTACATTAGCAATCGTTGAAGCGTTAGGAAGGGTTAGGAAGGAAGAAGGGTGTCCCTGAGTGTAGTAAGCGCTTTGATATATTTTTCGTCAAAAGCATCATTACCCTTTGCTTCCTTTAATGCAATAAATTCATCTTTAGCATTCCAGTCATCCTGCAATAATTTCCCCGCTTCTTCTATACCGTCAGGTGTAAGGCAAAGATGAAGCAGGTTGAGTTTGGATTCTAAAACCGGATCACCTAAAAAAAAATTCCAGAGGTTATTAAACGCCTCTTCTAAATTTTCATTGTTAAACACATAAGCATCTCTGAACGCATCTAACACACCGGTTCTTGGCGGGTCGGGTTGAGTATCGGGGCTAATGAAATTATCATTTTGATATTGACAAAAATTATCCCCTAAAGATGAACTGTATTTTTTTCTGAATGCTAATGGTGGCAATCCTGCATTATCAATATTGAAGTCATCGCTGCCGTGAACAATAATTCCTACGGATTGTCCGGTTAAGTTGATATTAGATTGCTCTAACGCATTTTTAATATCTTCTCCAAACCCAGTAGTTGTTAGAGCTAACATTCCGGCAGGAGAAATGATAACAGCTTTTAATGAATCAGTTACGGTTATTATAATCGGCTTAAACACATTTTCATAATTAGGTAATGTTTCATTTCCGCCACTCCAATAAGAGCTAAATTCGTCAGTAGTTCTTGTTACGATTATAAGTGCTTTGCTCATATTATTTTAGTATTTTGTTTAGTGCTAATTTAGAAATTCTTCCATTCATAATAAAGTCTTTCAAAATGTTAGTGGGCAAAATAGTAATCTTTGATTCTTTGCCTTTTGATTTTTCATTTTTGCTCAGGAAGTCAACGACCCCACCTCCGGTTATGATATAGATTTTGGGAATGGCTAATTGAGAAATAAATTCCATCCCAAATCCTTTGTCTATTAGTTCTTTTAGTTTAGTGCGGTGTATTAACAAACAATCAAACTTTATCTTTAAGTCTACTATTGATTGAAAGTCACATTCTGATTTTATTCCACTATTTTTATTCTTCCATACTGGTATTCTCTGTCCTTCAATGGTTTCTCTGCCTTCTTGATGTCGAAACTCTATAAAATTTGTGATATAGCCGACATCTACTTTCTCATTATTCTTTGTAAAATATACATCTAAGAAATGTTCGCTTTTAGAATTCGCTTTATTGTTATTAGAATGAACCGGTTTGCCATTAAGGTGTGTGCATACATACACTCCTGCTGCCCAGCAGTAATCAAATAATGTTATTTGTGTCGCAGGTGTATACTTCTGAAATCCTTTTTTAAGTATTTCATTCTGGTGAGCGTTGTCAATCCGCTTATTTGCCACCTCTGCTACCCGCTCATCTATAATAAGCACTTTGTTGAGTGCGGCATCTAACATTTCGTAAGGCAACACAAAGTGCTTACTCTCCGGGTTTGTAGAGTATATCAGGTCAAAATCTGGATTTTGCTTATCTATCAATTCCCAAAAATTGTCGGTGATAAATTTTTTATTATTTGTTTTTCTCAATAAACCCGCATGTCGGTCATAGAGAATTACTCTTTTATCGTTGGCTACAGTTTGATTTTTTGTATCTGGAACATTTAGGGTGAATGAACTATCTTTATCTGTCTGAAAATTTTCACTTACTTTTTTCCATTTATCTGTAGGATATTCATCCTTTTTTTGTTCTAAATAAACAGAAAGCTCTGTTGGTGTATTACCCACTTTATACGCTGTCCATTCTTTCCAACAGAATTGCAATAAGTTTTTCTCATTTTCGCATAATTCGTTCTTGCTTACCCTCACGTATCTTGGATTTTCAGAATTATCTGATGCTTTATCGCCAACACAAACAAAGAGCCTCAGTGGAAGCAGATGTTTGTTCTCTTGAATGATGGCATCCAGATTTTCTTTCGTGGCTTCTATAATAGCAAATTGAAAACTCCGGTTGGGAGCATCAATGTAGGCTCCTATATTATCAAAAGTATAAATTCCCTCTCGTTTATTTTCAGCCACGCAATTACAACCTATTAATGCTATCTGCTTTGGACGGCTCAGTTGCATGGTGTACACTAAATGCTTCTCTTCAGAAGCAGATACCTTTAAGGAGCTTTTCAGATTTTCTTCCGTTAAATCCTTTTCAGCCAACAGGCAGGCAGTAATTTTCATATCAGCAATACCCATTCCGTTTTTGTCTTTCAAATCCGATCGAAGATTGTTACACAATCTTTCAACGATTTCATTAGTAGCATTGGATATATTATCGGTTATGTCAAATTTGATTTTATCGTCTTCCCCGTCAGGGCTCAATTTTAGAATAATTTCTACAGGTTGGTCTTTATGCTCATCTTGTTTATAAGCATGTTTGGCGGTGTTGCGGATATAGTTTTCTAACATACTGTAAATAGCATGCTTTCCTAAAGGACCGGGCATATTTACCTGGATATCTTCTAACAAAGGCTCGGCGATTTCGTAAAAAGGATTTTGTAAATCAGACGTTTCTAAATAATAAGGCACAGAAACAGAATCAAAAAGTTTTGTTGTTTTTCTCTTCTCCCTATAATAAACCACTCTCTGCTCCAGATAATCCTTAGAGATTGCCGATAAGTCGTTTCTGCCATTTTTATCTTTCCCATTTCCCCCTTCCTGTTTACTTGTCAAGTCTTTATGAATAAAAACACGAATAATAAGCTGGCTTTGGGTACTGTTAGTAGCAGGAAGTGTTTTGTTAGCAGGATTATCTTTATCAAAATATCTAATGCCTTCATTAGCGGCAATGGTATCCAATATCAACGTATTTTCTATAAAAGGACGAATGATTTCTGTAAAGAAATTGAAGCTTTGATAAAAAATGCTGCCACTGATACTGGCAATGAATTCACTTCGCTCGTCTTTGTATTTTTCTAAACGGCTCCGCATTTGAGCAATAGAAGCCAATTGGTTTCCGACCAATTCTCCGGGTTTTAATCCTAACCTTAATAAAATCTCCTCAAAGGTTGCCCTATGCGAAACGTGAGAACCTATATGGTGTGCATAGTTGCGATTGATGATTTCTGCAATGGCGGCTTTAAGGGCATGCTTTTCGGTAGTATCATCTTTTTCCTTAAATAATTCACCTGACTTTCTTGAAGAAACAACTAACAGAAAATCATCTATTAATTGTCTGATTTTTTCAATTTTTCTATGTGGAATTTTATGATTTAGTAGCAAAAAAACAGAAAAAATAATCTCATCTGAAAATCCTATTCCAAGCGTTACTTTGAAGCCTCTCCAGATTAATGTTTGCCCATATAGGTTACATTCAAAATATTTTTTGAGAGAAAGAAAATCTCCATTTTCCTTTTCTCCTTTTTTAGGAATGGTATTTTCGCTTTCAAGTGTAAGTACTGTTTCATTCTGTAGTTTACCATTTAAAAAGCTATATTGAAATTCATTATTATTATTAATCTCGCCCAACATTATACTGTTATGGCTCTCGAAAAATGTTTTATTATGATTTCGATATTCCTCAGTAGAATATGAGAAATATCCTCCGTCTTTCTCTTCAACCTTATTTGTCAGAAACCAACCAAAATCTAGGCCAAGTATTGAGTTGTCGTTTTTGTTTAGTCTTTTCAAAATTTTCTTACCATCTGTATCAATTAATCTTCCTAAAATGGCTTTATTTATGTCATTTTTTAACTCTCCAAATTTTTTCGGAATGTATTCATCTTGTTTAAGATGCTGACTCGCATCAGGTGCATCATTAGTAATTCCTTTAACGCCTTCAATATTATTAATAACTGTTCGTTCAATAATTAAAGAAGATAATTTTGTTTCAATGGTTTCCTTGTTAAAATATTCAAGTACATTAGTATCAAAATTTCTAAAATATGAAATTTGTGTTTTTTTACTTACTATTTCATTAGTCAGCAATGGTTGCCAGTAATCATGCACGAAGAGTTTAGCTTTTTTACCATTTAAAATATATGCACCGAAAGCATAAGATTCACAAGTGAGCAGTAATTCACTCAAACTACCTTGTTTTCCTGGCAACACAATAAATAAATCAGATAACTCTATCATTGCTTGTATTCTGTCGGCAAAGTTCTTCGCTTGAATAATTACATCATTGTGTTGACTATAATCATTGCTCGCATTGTATTTTTGTTTTGCAGGGTTTTCAAAATCATAAGCATCGCAAGTAATCCCTATAATCTCTATATTCTTTTCTGCGTATAAAGATTTTTTATACTGAATTTTTCCGGCAATCAAATCCATTATTCCTCCATAACCACCGGTAATAATTTTTATATTGTCTGTTTTTATATTTAGAACCTTATCAATAATTACATCAACATCTGCCTTATACAGGTTGGCTAACTTTTGTTGTAACTCGTGGTCGCTACTTCCATAAAAACATATTGTAAATGCGTTATTCACTTACAGACGGTTTAATAAATTCTATACAATGATAAATAGTACTTTCAATTCCTAATTCTTCAATGGCATCAATTTCTTTAAAGTCATTTATTTGTAATCCTCTTTTTTTCGCCTCTGAAAAGTATCTTTCAATCGGGTGTAGCAAACCATAATAATTCACTTCACTTTCTATACCTTTTGAAACTATTTTCTTTTTATAATAAAATAAATTGCCTCTTCGAAACGAAGCAATATCATTTTTTAAGTCGTTCATATTTGAGTTAAGGCGCATCATTTCTATATATGGATTAAGAACAACTATCATGCAAGAGCCACCATTTTTTAATTTGTTGGCTATGTTTCTAAACGCCATTTCCAAATTACTCATTTCAATAAGGCTTAATACCGCAATCGCCCTATCAACAGAGTTGTCCTGAATAGTATTTATTGGTTCTTCAAAATCAGCGGTAGTAAACTCAATTCTACTGTCATTATATTGTTGGCTTAAATGCTCTATAAAATAGGTGTTTATATCAATACCAATATAACCAAATTGTATTTCAGGAGTCACATTTAAGATATCCTGCAAAAGCCAACCGTTACCACAACCAATGTCTAAAATGTTCGGGGCATTGTTTTGAAAAAGGAAATCAAACAAAAAACGTTTTAACCGCACAGGTAAGGTGCGGTTATTTATCCACAGCTGAGAATTGTTTTTCCAAGCCTTTTGGCAAAGAGTTTTAAACTCCTTACTATTTTTCACTTCAATAATCATTCTTTAGATATTAGAAAACTGTTGTCTACAGTTTTAGAATAATCAAAATTTTTAATAAACCCTACTTCTTTTAAATCGTTGGCCATTGTCTCCCACGAATTTTTAGAAGCATATAAAAGACTGTCATTTTCTCCTTTAAAATATTCCAATGCTTTTGCCAACGATTTATTTTCTCTAACGGTATCAATATCTTTATCATATCTATATAGTAATTCAATCGCATGAGAAGGATTTTGGAGTGCTTTCTCCCAACCAGCTTTTAAACTTTGAACAAATGCTCTTACTAATCGTGGGTTCTTTTCAATAGTGCTTCTTTTACAAAAATATACAGTGCCTAAAAATTTAACACCATAATCTTCAGGTTTCAACATGTTAAAAGCAATACCTTTATCCTCAAGCGATATTGGTTCATCATACACAAAGCCAGGTCTTACATCATATTTACCAGCAATAAATGTTGCCAAATCAAATGGAGCCTCAACTTCTTTCAAGTTACTCTTATCAAGTTCGTTTTTTTTAACTAATAATCTATAAATCAGTTCTGTATTTGTACCAGTAAGGATTCCAATCCTTTTCCCTTCAAAATCTTTAATAGAATTGATGTTCAGTTCTTTTCTTGACAAATAACAAGTAGGGGATTTGAAGTTAGCGACTCCCACTACTACTAAATCAGCACCGGTTTCATTTGCTTGAATAAGGCGATCAGAACTTACTACCCCAAACTCACTCTCGCCACTTAATACCAACTTTATTGGATCTAACTGATCCGAACCAGCAATTATTTTAAGGTCTAAACCGAATAAACTGTCCGTTTCATACATAGTTTCCAATTCCCCTGCGTAATTTGCATTAGGAAACCACTCTTGAATCATACTTGCTGTAAGCAATTTTTCATGGCTTTTGTTATTGTTGCAAGCTATTAAACTCAAACAAAATAGAATAAATAAACTTATCTTTTTCATAATACAATATTATTTTTGTTTTTTAGATTTATACCTTTTAATGAAGGTAGCGCATATATTAGTCTACCTTCCTGCCTCTTCTCCTTCGGAGAAGAGGCAAGAACTTAACGTAAGCTTGTGTACCATCAAAATTGACAATTCTTAATGGTACAATAGCAAGCGACAATATATGAATTTAGGAACTTACCCTACAAGGAATTACTATATTGTTTTTCTATTTTTCTATTGCCAATTTTAACTCTATAATGTTTTAGGAATTTACCCTGCAAGGAAATCCACTATAGAGTTACTTTTTTATTGCCAATTAATAATTTTCTTTTCTATAAAGTAAATTACACCAAAAAAAATCACTCCCAACAGCGTTGAAAGTAGCAAAGAACACATCATCATATCCGGTTCTAATCTTTTGGCTGCTAAAAACAAGTTTTTGCCTAAGCCCATTTCTGCACCGTTAAACTCCGCTACTATCGCACCAATCACTGCTAGCGTAGCGCTTATTTTTAAGCCCGCCATAATGCTTGGCATTGCCAACGGAAAATAAACTTGCTTTATTCTTGTCAGCGTATTGGCATTGTATATATACATCAGTTCATGTATGTTTGGGCTAATGGCTTTGTAGCCCTGTGCAAAGTTTACGAAAATGGGGAAGAAGCACATTAAAGCTGCCATTGCTATTTTAGATCCCAAGCCAATACCCATCAAAATAATAAAGAACGGTGCTAACACTATTAACGGTATTACCTGTGAGGTTATCATAATCGGCAATACAAAATCCATCAATTTAGGAAAGTAAAAGCAAAGTATCATCACGCCAAAACTAAACACCGTAGCTATCAGTAACCCTGCAACGGCTTCAATCAGGGTAGTTTGTGTTGCTTGTAAAAGTGCAGTAGCATTTTCGCCAAAATAGTTCACCACTAAAGAAGGTGATGAAAGCAACAGTCTCGTCGTTTGGCTGGTACTGCCAAAATACTGCCATGCTACTAACAGCACCACACTAAGCAATATGTAGAGTATCTTGTTTTTCATTTTTTTTTATTTGTCCGTTAATAATGGCATCTTGTATGGGCAACAAATATCCTTCGTAAACGCTGTTCATATAACCGGATATATCGTTTACCCGTTGCGTAATGGAATAACCGCTTTTAATTTCTTTACGGGTCTCAATGTTGCCAAAACTATTCATTACAATTACATGGTCTGCCAACAGTAATGCTTCCTGCACATCATGTGTTACAATTACTACGGTAGTATTGTGTTGCTCTTTCAATTTTTCCAACTCCACATACAATTTGCTTTTCCAGGCAATGTCCAAAGCCGAAAACGGCTCGTCCAATAACAATAATTCAGGATTAGTGCTAAAACTGCGTGCCAATGCAACCCTTGTTTTCATACCGCCTGAAAGTTGTTTGGGTAAATAGTTGCTATATTCTTCCAGCCCAACGACTTTTATCAGGTTGTTTGTTTTTTGTTCGTTGCTGCTTCCTTTTATTTTTAAAGGCAGTTCTATATTCTGCCTTACTGTAAGGTGCGGCATCAGCGTAGCTTCCTGAAACATAAAAGCCAATTTCCCCGTTTGACGGTATTGATCAGGCGTTAAATTGTCTATTGACATGTTGCCTTGTAAATCGTTCCCGTTTGAGTTTGGCAAAATGCCTGAAAGAATACGCAACAAAGTAGATTTTCCACAACCCGAAGCGCCAACTATAGCGAGGGTTTGCCCTTTATCCAATGAAAAGGAAATATCATTAAGGACAGCTTTGCCCTTAATGTGCGAAAACGAAATATCCTTTAGTTGCAGGAACATACTAATAGTAAACGGGGTAGTTAGGAAGAGTTAGGAAAAACTCTACTGCCAGCCATACCCCTTATTTTAATTGATTTTCAGCAAATTACAAAAACCAAAGCGTTTCCCTGCCCAAATCCGGCAGTTTATCGTATTTGAAATAAGGGGTAAATCTCCACCACCATTCTGGTTAACTTAAAAATAACCACAATAACTTATCCGTTTCGGTTCAGCTTAAAACAGGACTTACTAACCTCTTTAGCATTTTAATTACTTTTGTTCCATACTCATTTACCTCAACAGCATCAACCCCAATAAAACCATTCAACCCATCAGAACCTTTGCAGCATGCCGGTTAATAAAGAAAGACATATCACCCATCTCGATCTTGATTCCTTTTTTGTGTCGGTGGAGTGTTTGCGCAATCCCAAACTTACCGGTAAGCCGGTTATCATTGGCGGCAACAGCAATCGAGGGGTTGTGGCCTCTTGTAGCTACGAGGCAAGAGCTTTTGGTATTCACAGCGCAATGCCCATGAAGATTGCCCGCGGGCTATGCCCACATGCGGTTATTGTACGCGGAGATATGGAAGCATACAGCAAATACTCGGGGTTGGTAACTGACATTATAAAAGACAGCGCCCCGCTTTTTGAAAAATCTTCGATTGATGAATTTTATGTTGACCTCACCGGCATGGATCGCTTTTTTAACTGCAGGCAGTTTAGTGATGAGCTTAAGAAAAAAATAATAAAGGAAAGCGGGCTTCCTATTTCCTACGCGCTTGCCGGCAATAAGCTGATCGGTAAAATTGCTACAAATGAAGTGAAGCCAAACGGGCAGATCGAAATCCCCACCGGAAATGAAAAAGCGTTTCTCGCACCGCTGGCTGTTGAAAAGATTCCCGGAGTGGGAAAGAAAACCGCACAACTCCTGCTGAACATGGGCATCAGCAGCATTAAAACCCTTAGCGAAACACCAATCCATACGCTCGAAAATGTACTTGGCCAAAATGGAACAGAACTCTGGCATAAAGCTAACGGTATAGATGAAACGCCGGTTGTGCCTTTTCACGAACAAAAATCCATTTCTACCGAAAATACTTTTCAGCAGGATACTTTTGATATTGGCTTTTTGAATACCCAACTGGTACGCATGACCGAAAAAATAGCCTTTGAATTACGCAGCAAAAACAAATTGACCGGATGCGTTGCCGTTAAACTGCGGTATTCCAATTTTGAAACTTTCACTAAACAACAGGCTATTCCATATACCAATGCCGATCACCTCATTCTGAAAGTGGTAAAGAATTTGTTTAGCCGGTTATACAACAGAAGAATGCCGGTACGGCTGATTGGCGTTCATTTCTCCAACCTAATTCCCGGTAGTTACCAAATCAATCTTTTTGATGATTCCCAGGAAATGATCAGGCTGTATCAGGCCATCGACGGGGTGAAAACCAGGTTTGGAGAAGAATATGTATCCAGGGCTGCGGGTAAAAGAAAATCGCCCGGAAGCTGATGCCCCTCAGTGGTTTCCCCGCACCATCAACAGGATCATTAAAAATCAACTCGCTTTTTAAACAGGGAATCAATTTTTTTTGATAGTTGCCGGTCTTTTTCAGTTATCACATCTCCGGCATCGTGGGTGCAGAGCCATATTTCCACTTTGTTATAAACATTTTTCCATTCGGGGTGATGATCCATTTTTTCGGCAACCAGTGCAACCGCCGTCATAAACGAAAAAGCCTCAGTAAAATCACTGAACTGAAAACACTGGTATAATTTATTCGATTTTTCCTGCCACATAATTGTTCCGGTTTAAAGGATGAGGTTTTGCCTGTTTTTTATTTTATGATGCGATAATTCGGAAACGAGTTGTACATAAGGAATGAGCTTGATGCGGGCAATTAGTTCCTGCAGGTTGGCATCATAAAATTCAGAATCCTTTATCAGCCATAAAAAATCCAGGTGTTTAAATTCCGGCAAGAGGAATTCGCCGTCGTACTGGTTATTGTACAGGTAATGTATTAACGCCATACCGGGTACAAGATATTCGGCAACGGGATAATAGTATTTTCTCTCCTTCTTTTTAACCGGAATTTCCAGGTTATTATTGATCCGGAAATTATAGCCCATCGCCCGGTTTACATGCCAGGTAAACTGGTAATATTTTAAAGGGGCCACAATGCCAAGCAGCCTGGAGTCTTCAAAAAACTCTTCAATCAGGGCGCTGTTATCGATTTTAAGTTTGAGCATGAATTAGAAAGTTACCTTTACTTCCTTTGTTTCACCATTCCGGATATATTTTAGTGTGGTGGTTTCTCCTTTTTGGAATTTGCTGAGGGCCGTCATGTACGATTCAATTTCATCGAAAGCATAATCACCAAGCTGAATCAGCACATCGCCGGTTTTTATCCCTGCCTTTTCTGCCGGCCTTCCCGGGCTAACCCCATCCACATGAATGCCCTTACCCGCAAAGGTATAATCCGGCATGATGCCCAGGGTTACTTTAAAACTTCTTGCGCCCCCGGTAGTGGCTTCCCGTGTTTTTAAAAATTCGAGTTTAGGTTCTGTAAGGCTGCTTTTTACCAGCCGGTAAATAAAGTTGACAATTTTAAGTTCGGCCCTGTAGTTTATTTTATCGGCATCGTCTTCAGGCCGGTGGTAATCGGGATGTGTTCCGGTGAAGAAAAATAATACCGGGATGTTTTTAAGGTAAAAGGAAGTGTGATCGCTTGGCCCGGTACCACTGCTGTCGGTATGAATCACAAAATCATTATTGTTTCTGTCCAGCAGCCTGGCCCAGGATGGCGAAGTGCCATAACCTCCTATGGTAAGAATTTTGGTGCTGTCGTTTAACCGGCCAATCATATCCATATTGATCATATAATCAACTGTGGTAAGATCGATATACGGGTTTTCCGTAAATGCTTTTGATCCGTAAAGCCCAAGCTCTTCTCCCGAAAAGGCGATAAATTCGAAATTATAGGATGCGTTTTTTAAAGGCTTAAGCATCCGCGACAGTTCAATCAGCGCCGCCACCCCGCTGGCATTGTCATCGGCGCCGTTATGTATGTGAAATGTATCGTCAAGATACCTGGAATTGTGATCCTGGCCATATCCTAAGTGATCGTAATGTGCCCCCAGAATAATCGTTTGTGCAGCGCCGTTATCAATCCGGGCAATTACATTATGCCCGGTGCGTTTTTTTTCGATGATGTTTACATTAAGGGAAAGGCTGGTTCTTCCGGTTTCATCTGCCAGGTATTTATTCTTCGCTTCCTGAGAAAGGTATATAACCGGAATATTAACCGGCTCCTGTTTCGATTTTGAATTAAACAAAATACCATCCTTAGTTTTAGAACTGTTGTACACAATAAGCCCGGTGGCGCCAAGCAGGGTATATTTTTTTACCTGTTCCAGAATATAATTTTCGGGGTCCCAGTGTGGGTTATTTGACTGGTGTGCAATTTCATCGGTAAGATCAAGTGTCCATATCTCCCCGGATTCTTTAAGTGAAAGATAAACATCGCAGGAAGCCTTACCATTTGCAGAGAAAGCAAAGGGAAAATAATCAACGCCCTGCCGCAGCGTGTTGCCATTTACTTCAAATTTGGTTTCCGGAGTTACAAACCGGCCATCGTGCACTTCAAAGGGCTGAAGATAAGTTCCGTTTTCGGCGCCTCCTGTAATTCCGTAATTTTTAAATTGTGCAATAATGTATTCATAAGCCTTGCGCTCTCCTTCCGTTCCGGTTCTTCTTCCTTCCAGCGCATCCGAAGCAAGGTATTCAATATGATTTTTTAAGTTTGAAAGGGTTTTTCTATCGGCCTTCCGCAATCGTTGCCCGTATGCACAGGTGCTTACCAGGAGAACAAGAAATAATAATCGTTTCATATCTGTCTAATATTTGTAAAGGTAAAAAAGCAGCCCTTACCCGGCTCAGGAATTTCGTAATGGATTTGTAAAAATCGCCGGATATGAATGTTTCTGAATTCGTAATGGATAAAGGTTAATCAGCCCTACCTTTGCGAACTTTCAGAAATATTTCCCGGGTGGAAAAAAAACTACATATAGCCCTGATCGGAAATCCCAACAGCGGAAAATCTTCGCTGTTTAATGCACTAACAGGCCTTAATCAGAAAGTTGGAAATTTTCCGGGAGTAACTGTGGATAAGAAAACCGGCCGTTCCCAAATTTCGGAAGGGCTTACTGCAGAGATTACTGATTTGCCCGGTACTTACAGCCTTTATCCCCGCAGGGGCGATGAATGGGTAGCGTATAAATTCCTGATGCAGCAGGATGGATCCCCGCGGCCGGATATGCTGGTGCTGGTTGCAGATGCCAGTAACCTGCGCCGCAACCTGTTGTTTTGTTCGCAAATAATTGATTTAAAAATTCCGGTTATCGTTGTGCTTACCATGATGGATCTCGCCCGTAAAAAGGGTACCCAGGTTGATGTAAGAGGGCTTGAACGGGAATTGGGTGTACCGGTTGTAGTGGTTAACCCCAGAAAGAACAAAGGAATTTCTTCATTAAAAAAGATTATTCAGTCGGTAGCAGAAACAGGCGAAACCCCGCCGGTAAGGGATTTTATTGATTTCGAAACGCTGACCCCCCATGCGGTGAAGGAAGTTTGCAGGCTCATTCCCGGGCTTAGTCATTATGCCGGCATTCATTACCTAATCCATCACGAACAATTTAATCTGCCCGAAAGCACCCAGCAGCAGATAGAGCAAATGGAGCAACATCATTCCTTTAACCCCACCCGGGTTCAGGCAGATGAAATCATGCTCCGGTATGCTAAAATCAGGCACATCATGCAGCAAACGGTTGTAGAGGCCGATCCTTTGGAAAAAACATTATTCACCGAGCGGCTCGATGATATTTTGCTGCATCGCACATGGGGATACCTTATTCTTTTGCTGGTTTTGTTTTTATTGTTTCAAAGCATCTTTGTGCTGGCCCAGTTTCCTATGGATGGTATTGAGTGGAGCTTCGGTAAACTCGGTGTATGGCTGGGAAATATTCTTCCGGCAACCTGGTTCAGCGATTTGCTCATTAACGGGCTTGTTGCCGGGCTTAGCGGCATCATGGTGTTTATCCCTCAAATTATGATCCTGTTTGGCCTGATTACCCTGCTTGAAGATACCGGGTACATGGCCCGCATCAGCTTCCTAACGGATAAGCTTATGCGAAAAGTTGGACTAAACGGGAAAAGCGTTATGCCCATGATTAGCGGGTTCGCCTGTGCGGTTCCCGCAATTATGAGTGCAAGGAACATCGAAAATAAAAAAGAAAGGCTGCTCACCATTATGGTTACCCCGCTAATGAGTTGCAGCGCCAGGCTGCCGGTTTATACCATCTTAATTGCATTGGTTATTCCCCAAACCTATTATTTCGGATTCATCAGCTTACAGGGTTTGGTAATGATGGGATTATACTTTTTGGGAACCATTATGGCGCTGGTGGTGGCCTGGGTATTCAAGTGGTTTATTAAATCGGCTGAAAGAAGTTTTTTCATTCTTGAACTGCCGGTGTATCGTGGGCCTCGATGGAAGAACATTTTCTTAACGATGATTGAGAAGGCGAAGATTTTTGTTGTGGATGCCGGTAAGGTGATCCTGATCATCAGCCTTATTTTATGGGCGCTCAGCAGCTATGGACCTCCCTCAAAAATGCACCGGGTTACGGCTGAATACGAACAGAAAGCTAAGCTTGAAAAAATTGATCCCTCCCTGCTTGATAAAGAAAAGCAGGCGGCATTATTAGAAAACTCTTATGCGGGAATCCTGGGAAAAGCGATCGCTCCCGTTATTGAACCGCTTGGCTACGATTGGAAAATCGGCATCGCACTTATTACTTCCTTTGCTGCCAGGGAAGTGTTTGTAGGAACGATGGCAACGTTGTACAGTGTAGGTGGAAATAACGACGACGATGAAACCCTGAGGCAAAAAATGCAGGCGGCGGTTAGGCCCGATGGCACACCCGTATATACGCTGGCCTCCGGGTTATCGCTGATGGTTTTTTATGTATTGGCCATGCAGTGCATGAGTACATTAGTAATTGTAAAACGGGAAACAGGTACCTGGAAATGGCCGGTCATTCAGTTGATATATATGACGGGGCTGGCCTATATTTTCAGCCTTATTGTTTACCAGCTTTTTAAATAAACAAACCTGATATTGCTGAAACAACCGAAGCCGTTTTGGCGTTATTGCGGCAGAGTTGTGATACAAGCCCTTTTCCGGTAATACGAATGGCTAATATTGATCCCTGTAAAATTTATTTGTATCGTTAATTGTTAGTTTGTTAGCGCCAAACCAATTTACAAATTCCTCCCATTTTTCTTTGTTTAAAGCATACCATTTAACAAATCCGTCTTCGTCGCCTTTCATTAAAATCCAGTGGTTGTACGCTTCAAGGTGCCCGGCTTCTTTAATTTGTTTTTGATAGCTGAACAAAATGTTCGGATATGTTTTGTCGTATCCTTTGGTAAAATAGTTGTCAACAAATGCGCTTCTTATATTATTCAGCGAGTTGATGTCAATTGTTTTTTCAGTGAGTATAGACAGCATTAATATTGGCTCATAAACGCCAATGCCAAACGGTATTTTCATTTTGTCCGTGTCATTCTGGTTGTTGATATTGATTGACATGATTTTACTGAAGCTTACGGTAATTGATGTGTCGCTTGTGAATTTGATTTCATTTTTGTAGGTATCGTATAGCAGTTTGCTTATTTCAGCGGTTCTCGCACTGTTCCGTTCTAAATTCATAAAAAGTTCTCCATATATCATTCCCCACACTTCTTCGGTGGAGGAACAGTAAATTTTAGACGCCCAATAATAATTGGAAGAGAACTCCGGAGCAACTTCAATTCCTTTTTCGTAGTAATCGAGGGCCTTATTATAGTCTTTTTTACCTAATTGCATTACACCCATTTCCAAATAAAGGTTTCCCGACTTCGGAAATAGTTTTAGCCCCGCTTCGTATGTTTCTATTGCTTTGTCGCTTTTTCCAAGATAGTCGTAGCTGTTACCAAGCAACTGATAAACCTTGTCGTCAACCTGCTTATGTTTCTGTATGCTTTCAAGATACTTTACTGCCATTTTATAATCTTTTCTGGTATAGTAAGTATAGGCAAGTTCATAAGGATAGTTGATCTCGTCGGGATCAAGTTTTTGAGCTTCTTCAAGCAGCTTAATACTCTCGTCAAATTTACCGTTATCTGTAAGTTCAATGGCAGCCTGCGCCTTTTCAAGGGCTTTCTCTTGGTTGGTTGTTTGTCCGTAAACAAATTGTCCTGCAGATATAAACAACAGTAGTCCAATTGTTTTGATTTGTCCTGTCATTATGTTTTGTCTTTAAATGGCTTGCAGCGCTGTTGCACGCCGTTTTCTTATTTTAATAATGAACTTTCATTTCTGTTTTTGAAACGGGAGAAATGATATGAAGATCGTAGTGTCCATCATTGGGAACAGAATATGTTAACATAAAATCTGTAAATTTCCCCGGATCAATTTCCTGCTTATACATATTACTTATATCGGTATCATTCCATTTGGTTTTTAGCGAAACAGGTATTCCGTTCTCATCTGTCAGTTTAAAGTTGGAACTGTCCAAAATGATTTTATTTGATGAAAGATTGGTTACGTGCAGGGTGACTATAAAGCTGGTTTTATTTGGATTCAACGAATTGTCTGTATTAACATCGTAGCCAACCCCTCCGTCATTTATCTCATATTTAATCTGATCTAAAGTAAAGCTGTTATCCGCGTCTTTTTCTGTCTTACAACTTTGTAACCCGGTGAGCAAAAGCAATATGGCAAAAAATATCTGAATAAACCGACCGTTAGAAATCTGTTCCATTCTCATACTTTCAGTTTTATGTTCAGTTGCAACCGCAAAATTTTTCGGAATGTATAGCAACTAACAAGGCTACCACCCAACCGCATCGGTCAAATAATTTTTTACCTGCGGATAAAGTTTCTTATATAATTCTTCTAATAAATAATCTCTTTGAGGCTGGTGAAATGTACTGTTTATCATATCCCAGTCGGAAGTGTTCAAGGCACGGCTGTCGCCGGTGTAAGTGGCTCTTTCGGTTTGCCAGCGGTATTCTTCCCTAAAAGTTTTCCGCCTGAAAGTTTGTCCGTAAGTATCATCCCTGATCAATACATCCATATCAGCCCTTGCAATCATGGTGCTCCTGGTAATATTGATGGTGGCATAAACGGTTCTGTAAACAGGGTGCCCCGAAGTGTCTTTTCCTATTTCAATTTGCGTGTTTCTGTTTACTTTATAACGGTAATCGGTAGGTGAATAGGGCATAATGATGTTGCGCACTTCAAAGTCAACATTATAATCAACCGGAACATTGTTCAGGTTTGCATCCCAATTGGTATAAAATTTTGAAGGATAGTAATTCTGATTCAGGTTATTCAGATCACGCACCAGCGACCGTTGAAAATAATCGTTGGAATAAGATAGCCCATTGTTCCAATTCTGATTTGAAAAATAAGAGTAATCCCGTATCGGGTTTATCTGCACATGAACAACCGCCATATCATACGCCTGTTCCTTAAGTGATTTCGCATCTTTGTAATCGGGAATATAGGTCTCTGTTTTTGCAAAATACTGAAACGCCTTTTTGGTATCCTTCCTGTCGGGTTTCTTTAATTCCTCTTTTCCTAAATCGTAATAAGCATCCGCTGCCGCCTGTTTGGTTTCAAAAATTTGTGTAGCATAGCTTACCGGACTTACCAGCCTGAATGCCGCGGGAGTGTTTATGATGGCATCGTAAGAATCCTGAAGTTCGTTGTACAGTTTTAATATTTTATCGTACCTGCTGATGTCCGGCGAAGCATTCAGGTCTTCAATTTGTTTCAACTTATTTTCCGAAACCTGTTTATACAAAACCGGGATCGCAGCAATGGCTTTTTCATCATCATTGTTTTTTCCCAACTGTTTCACCGCATCCAGTAATGCCTTGTATTCGTTGCTTCTTTCTAAATATTCTTTACTGGTTTTGCAGCCGGTTATCAGCATCAGAAATAATGTGCAGATGAGCAGGGGCAGTTTCCGTTTCATATTCTTTTATTGAGCAGACGCTTGGGTAGCCATTGAGTTACGGATAAATATAACTAAAACTAATTTTTTGACCGACTTAACAATATCCGGGGCTTTCCTCTCGCCATTCATCTTTTAAATTTTACCACTCACCACAAAATTCATAATCAGACAGAATCATAAATATATGATAATCAAATATTTAAAATCACAATCATTGCAAGCTATCTTAACAGAACAGGTATTTTGTTTTGCATAGTACTAAAAGTGACATATCTTTGGTTTGTCAATCCAGAGCAGTATTCCGGAACGGCAAAGGGGCGACAAAGTATAGCCATGATTTTTTTGCTTAGCCATGAAAAAGAATTGAGCGGCTGGGTTCATTACAAAAGGATTAAAATTTTAAAGCCATGAACATCGACAATACGGCCAGCCAGATGCGGAAAGGGGTTTTGGAGTTTTGCATTTTGTCGGTAATTCGGCAGGGGGAGGCCTACCCCTCCGATATTATTGATAAGATGAAGGAAGCAAACCTGAACATCTTTGAAGGAACCCTGTATCCTTTGCTAACCAGGCTGAAAAACGCAGAATTACTCTCATACAGATGGGTTGAAAGCAGCAGCGGCCCTCCGCGAAAATATTTCGCACTTACCGAAAAGGGAGCAGAATTCTATAAGGAATTAGAAGCTACCTGGAACGAACTTGCCAATGCGGTGAAAACCTTAACATCACAACAAACCTGAACGCCTGTTTCAATAAAAGCACAGCCATGTTTTTGTTGATCAACCTTAACGATTTGAAACAACATTCAGCCTCTTAAAAAAAGGCAAAAAAGAAATGATTAGCCATGAAACAAGTAATTAACATCAACTTCCAGGGCAGGGTTGTTCCTATTGAGTTATCGGCATTCGATAAATTAAAGGAATATACCGAAAGCCTAAACCGGTATTTTGAAGGCGAGGAAGGCAGAGAAGAAATTATAAACGACATCGAAAACCGGATTGGCGAACTTTTCCAGGAAAGGCTAAAGGCCGGCGCAACCTGTATTACCGAAGATGATGTACAGTCTATTATCCGGAATATGGGTAGGCCTGAAGATTTTGAAAGCGATAATGATGCCGCTGAGGCTGCAGGAGCCACCCGGAAAAAAGAGGAAGAACAGCAATCGTACCATCAAAAAGGACCCAAAAAATTATTTCGCGATGAAACCGATAAAGTAATTGGCGGGGTTTGCAGCGGGCTAAGCCATTATTTTGGAATTGATGTTGCCGTTGTTCGCATCATCTTTGTGATCCTGGCCATTTCTTTTGGTTTTGGCGTTATTCCTTACCTCGTATTATGGATCGCCGTGCCCAGTACGGCAACTGCTGAAATTGGAGGGTTTCGTAAAAAACTTTACAGAGATAACGACAATAAACTGATTGCAGGCGTTTGCTCGGGCCTGGGTAACTACTTTGGCATCAACCCCTGGATTCCGAGAATTCTTTTCCTTCTTCCTTTTTTAAGCCTTGCTTTCAGACACAGCGATTTTCATTTCTTAAGCCTTAGTTTCAGCCCGGGTTCGATGGTGGTGTACATCATTCTATGGCTGGTGCTTCCCGAAGCAATTACCACTTCCGAAAAACTGGAAATGAAAGGAGAAAAGGTTGATATGAACTCCATCAAAAAATCCATCATGGATGAAATGCAGGGGCTGCAGGACAGGGCAAAGAAATTTGGAAAAGAAGCCGGCGATTTTGCAAAAGAAAAAGGAAAAACAATGGGATCGGAAATGAGCGATGCGGCTAAAAGAAGCAGTCGTTCAATAGGCGACATCATTGCCCTGTTGTTTAAAATTGTTCTTTATTTTATTCTGGGTTGCATCGGGTTTGCCCTGCTTGTAGCACTTTTCGGGCTTGCGGTATTCTCAATAGGCGTTTTCCCGCTAAAAGATTATCTGTTAACCGATGGATGGCAAAACATTCTCGCCTGGGGCACGCTCATATTCTTTGTTGCAGTACCCATTATTGGGATACTCACGTGGGTGATTAGACGAATTGCCAGGGTGCGGAGAAACAGCAAACTGATTTCCGGATCTTTTACAGCGCTTTGGATAATTGGCTGGATATGTTTATTCGCTCTTCTTTCGCTGGTAGGTAAAGATTTTAGCGCTTCAAACCATTATAACGAACAGGAAGTGCCTCTCATAAACCCATCAGTACAAAAACTGGAAATCACCGCTGTTAATCCCGACACCAAAATTTTTAAAAATACCTGGCTGAAATTTGAACCTTTTTCAGGGTATTCGGATGATACGGTTTTCGTGAAAAATATTGAAGTACAAATTGCCAAATCACCAAACGACAGCTTTAAGGTTACCGTGGTGAAACTGGCAAGGGGAAATACCAAGCGGCATGCCGACACCCTGGCCGCAAAAATTAACGTGAATATTTACCAAAAAGATTCGCTGTTGATTATGAACAGAGGCATCCCCATCAACACAACCGATAAATTCAGAAACCAAAAAATTGTACTCACGGTTTTTGTTCCGGTAGGAAAATCCATTAGGATTGATAAAAGCATCGGATGGTCGAACAACATCGGTTTCAGCGGACCCTGGAACGAAAACTGGGACATTGATTTTGATGATGTGGAAACCGATTGGGATGTTGATAAAGATTATATTATGAAAGCCGACGGACTCTATGATCTGGATGGAATCCCTGCAGGGAAAAGAATGAACGAGCGCCATTGGGGGAACAACTCTTGGGAAAACAGTAATCGCCGGTACAATAACAGGGGCACAAGGAATTTACCTCCGGCAAACTTCAACCCTGAAAATCAGGATAAAGATCTGAAGAATGCTCCTGCACAAATTACCCAGCCCGAAAAACCGGAAAACCCGGATACGAGAAAAATCAAACTCAGGGATTCTCTCCTGAAAGAACAACAAAAAATTGACCGGCAATTAAAGCAACTAAGCAGCAACGATAGCGGATACAGCCTTCTGGCAACCTGCAAAATAGCCGGCTATAACCCACTCCTTATGCGTTAGCCAAACTTTTGTTTCGATGATAGGGTTGAAGTTGACGTTAAAAATCCTGCCTTGAGGCAGGATTTTTTTCATTGGCACTGAACACACAGCCTGCCTTTCAGTTAATTTTGCGAACAAAATTTTTAAAATGAAGAACACGCCCTTCACCCAAATACACATTGCCCTGGGTGCAAAAATGGCCTCCTTTGCCGGCTTTAATATGCCCATTTCTTATACCGGGATAAATGAGGAACACCTTGCCGTGCGCAAACATGCCGGGGTTTTTGATGTGAGCCACATGGGAGAGTTTTTAATTAAAGGCCCCGGTGCACTTAATCTTATTCAAAGGGTTACCAGCAATGATGCTGCAAAACTATCAAAAGGCAAAATTCAGTACAGTTGTATAACAAATAAAGAAGGAGGAATTATTGATGACCTGCTGGTATATTGTATGGAAGAAAACCAGGAATATATGCTGGTGGTAAATGCCGGTAACATAAAAAAGGACTGGGACTGGATAACAGAAAACAATACCGGGAATGTACAACTAACCGATGTTTCGGATAACATCTGCCTGCTTGCCGTGCAGGGCCCGGATGCCACCCGGATTCTTCAACCACTATGTTCGGCAGATATCCTGAACCTGAAATATTATCACTTTACAAAAGGAAGTTTTGCCGGTGTGGAAGATGTATTAATAAGCGCAACCGGTTATACCGGAGCGGGTGGAGTGGAAATATATTTTGAAAATAAACCCGGCAATGCCAATAAAATATGGGATGCCATTTTTGCCGCTGATGATAAAATAAAACCTGTTGGCCTTGGGGCAAGAGATACCCTCCGCCTCGAAATGGGTTTCTGCCTTTATGGGAATGATATTGATGATGCCACAAGCCCATTGGAGGCCGGGCTTGGATGGATAACAAAATTTACAAAAGATTTTACGGCCAGGGAAATCCTGGAAAAACAGAAACAAAACGGGGTTTCAAAAAAACTTATTGGTTTCGAAATGATTGATAAGGGAATTGCGCGGCATGGTTACCCGATAACCAATGCAGAAGGAAAGGAAATCGGGCGGGTTACTTCCGGAACCCAGTCACCATCACTGGGGAAAGCAATAGGCATGGGGTATGTTGAAACAATTTATGCGCCAATCGATTCAGAAATTTTCATCCACATCAGGAATGCTCAGCTTAAAGCCAAAGTGGTAAAAATTCCATTTGAATAACCATGAGTAAAATTTCAAAACCTGCATTATTTACTTCGCTGTCTCCAGCGTTGCTTCACTTATACGATATATCCCAGAGTATTGTGGTGATTATTGATGTGCTGCGGGCAACCTCTACCATTGCAACCGCTTTGCACAATGGCGCAAAATCCGTAATTCCTGTTGACAGTGTTGCGGAGTGCATCCGGTTAGGGAAACAAATTAATGCATTAACCGCCGGAGAACGCGATGGAAAAATTGCAGAAGGATTACAGCACGGCAATTCGCCATTTGAGTATCCCGAAAATTTTATTAAAGGAAAAACGCTGGTGCTTACCACAACAAATGGCACCCGCCTGCTGCATATTGCTTTAAAAAACGGCGCCCGAGAAATCATTACCGGCTCATTTTCAAATGTGGATGCGGTTTGCGATTACCTGCTGAAAAAAAAGATGCCCGTATTGCTGGCCTGCGCCGCATGGAAAGACAGGGTAAATGTAGAAGACAGCTTATTTGCCGGAATGGTGATATCCAGGATCGGCGAACATTTTACCATTAATTGCGATGCCTCCAAAATGGTATGGGGAATATTTAACCAAACAGAAGGAGATCTGTACCGGTATATGGAAACCAATAAAACCTCGCATTACGAAAGACTGTCGGGATACGGATTACAGAACGATATCCGATATTGCCTCACGCCAAATACCACTTCGGCATTACCGTTATATGCCGATGGAAGCCTGGTAAATCTCAATAAGCGTTAACGTTTTTTTGCTTTTCATTTGAATGGCTGGGCAAAATTCCGTTAATTTTGCAAATTGCCCAATTCGGAACGGGTTGCCTATACCTGTTTTGATGGTGCAATCCGTAACTTAAAATACCTGCAGCATTGGCTTTACCGCACATCATTAAACATATATATAATAACGGCGCCGAAGAGGTAATCAGAAGAGGGAAAAAAATTAACCAGCGTGGGTTTGTAGAACTTGTGGATCATGATGAGCTTACCAGCAGTGTGGTTTTCCGGATTAAAGACGATAACTACAGCACTTTTTACAAAGTATATATCCAGAAATATACCGACCCCAAAATGATGACCCTTCGATGCGGGTGTCCGTATAATTTGGGGGATATCTGCCGGCACGAAGTGGCCGCCCTGTTCAGGCTTCAGGATCTGGTTGATAAAAACCTCCTTCTCAATTCTGCCATTCAGTATAATCAACTGCATACAGTAGCCAAGATGAAGTTCATTGATCTGAAAACGATCAAAATGCTTTCCTCTCCTGCAATATTTGAAGAAGCGGAAAAACTGTTGCGAACTACAAAAGCAAATATTCTGTATGCCGCAAACGAACGTGTAGAAGCTGAAGTGGTTGTTAACGGCGAAACCTACCCGCTGGTGATTCAGAAAAATGATGAACGGAACTTCGATACCTCCTGCACTTGTGCAGAGTTGATGCATCCGCTCTGTGAACACAAATTGATGCTTTTTTTGCAATTGCTGAATGCCTATGGCGCTCATTATTTTGACAGCATCCGGAACTGGAATAAAGAAAAAACAAAATTGCTTCAACTATATGGATACAGCCTTTCTGATGATTTAACCGGGAAGTTTGAATTCACTTATAAAGATGGAAAACCATTTTTGAAAGTGCTCGATCCTTCCATAAAAAGAGTTTCCGGCGTTCCTGCAGCCCAGCCTGTTTCTGTAAAACCGGAAATTCCCGAACAGTCGGTAGAAGTGCAGGAAGATGAACGACCGGCAAAACAATTGGGCATTGTGTTTAATTTTAATTACCGCAGTTATCCGGGGTTTAAAATCGATGCCATCCAGGGCGATCCGAATGAGTTCCAGACCGATTATGTGGGCAAGGTAGAGGCGCTCGACCTCAGCAAATTTGTAAACACCGAATTGTTTTCGGAAGAAGACCGCCAGCTTTTTCAGCAGGTAAGAAAAATGCAGAATTCCGAAATTAATAAATACCTGAACCGCAACTCTCCATTCAGTGGAATATGGGAAAACATCATCCACAGTGAAGACGACGACCTGCCCGAAGAAACAAAAGCCTTAATAGCCGAATACCTGCAGCCCAAACTCAGAAAGCTGTTTGAAGAAAAGGAAAACCAACCATTCGTTTATGCGTTGCCGAGAGGAAAGGCTTTTAAAACCGATAACCTGGAACCTGTTTTGCCGGATGCCGGATTGCTGACCCCGCAGTTCAGGGTTTCATCGCAGGAAAACAGTTTCAGGCTGGAGTGCCTGGTAAAACTTAAAGGCCAGCCGGTAGAGCTGAATGAAAATGAAGTTGAAAGCAGCCTTATTATGCTGTACGACCATGTGGTTTACCTGTGGAAACAACCCGAAGATGTGCTTCATGCCGAAAAACTTCTACAAGCCGGAAAACTCAGCTTCAGCCCTTCTGAATGGAATGAGCAAATGCGTAAACGCATCCTTCCCCTCACAAAAGAATATCATGTTGAATTTGACAGGAGCCTGGTAAAGGAGGTAAAAACCGTTAACCCCGAAATAAAAGTTGAATTACTCGAAAAGGGCGACTATTTGGTCTTTCAGCCAATATTTACATATAGTGGAATTGATGTAAAGGCCGGTTCGGGAAAAACCATTATGATACCCGATGGCAACCGGGTAATGATGATACACCGGAACGAAAATGCCGAAGAAGATTTTTTACACAAACTCGAAAATCTTCATTCACAATTTGTACGTCAAAAAGAATCCGGCAGCCTTATTTTAAAAGGGACTGATGTATTAAAGAACAACTGGTTTTTCCTGTTTATAGATGCCATGAAGGAAATGAAAATGCCCGTTTACGGGTTTGAGGCGCTCCGGAACTTCCGCTTTAATACCGCCCGGCCAAATACACATATTCATGTAAGCAGCGGGCTCGATTGGTTTGATGCAAAAGTAGAAATTGAATTTGGAGAACAGCGCGTAGGCATTAGCGATATTAAACGGGCGCTGGCAGGTAAACAATCGTTTGTTCAATTGGGCGACGGAACCCTGGGGATACTGCCCGATGAATGGCTGAAACGTTATGCCCTCCTGTTTAAAGTTGGAGAGGGAAAAAATGATAAACTCCGGTTATCGAAATACCACATGAGTGTGATTGACGATTTGTATGAAAACCGGGATGCTGCCGAACTAAGTTTTGCGCTTGATGAGAAGTTTGAAAGGTTGCGCGAGTTTAAAAACATACCGGAAATACCCGCACCTAATGAACTCCGTGATGTCCTTCGCCCTTACCAGGTATCGGGGTTTCAATGGCTGAATTACCTTAACGATGTTGGCTGGGGTGGCATCCTTGCCGATGACATGGGGCTTGGCAAAACCGTACAGGCGCTCACCATGATGTCTCATTTTCTGGACCACACGAAATCTTTACAAGCCATTGTAATTTGCCCCACCACACTCATTTATAACTGGCAAAATGAAGTGAAAAAATTCACCCCACAACTCAGTTCGGTTATTCATCATGGCAATGCCAGGGCACGAAGTGCATCGGAGTTTGAGGGGTATAACATCATCATCACCACTTATGGCACCCTGAGGAGCGATATCCAGTTGCTGTTGAAAATGAATTTCGATTATATTGTTTTGGATGAAAGCCAGGCCATTAAAAATCCATCATCTAAAGTTACCAAAGCCGCTACGCTGTTAAACGGTAAAAACCGGATTTGCATGAGCGGAACCCCGTTGCAAAATAACACGTTCGATATTTTTGCACAGATGAATTTTCTGAACCCCGGGCTGTTGGGCAGCATGGAGTTTTTTAGAAATGAATTTGCCACCCCCATCGATAAATTTGGCGAACAGGATCAAAAGGAACATTTGCGGCGGCTGCTGTTCCCGTTTATTTTAAGAAGAACTAAGGAACAGGTTGCCAGAGATCTTCCCGAAAAAACAGAAACCATTTTGTTTTGCGAAATGGAAAAGGCACAACGCCGCATTTACGACGCTTACCGGAACAGCTACCGCGATAAAATTTTAGGTACCATTAATGAACAGGGCATCGATAAATCGCAACTTACCATTTTGCAGGGGCTGATGAAACTAAGGCAAATATGCGACAGCCCCGCCATTTTAAATGAAGAAGAAAAATTCCCCAACGATTCAATTAAATTAGAGGAGTTAGGCAGAGAAATACAGGAAAATATTGGCGAACATAAAGCGCTGGTGTTCTCACAGTTTTTAGGAATGCTTGCGCTGATACGTGAAAAGCTGAAGGAGTTAAATATTCCGTACGAATATTTTGATGGCAGCACCTCTCCTTCGGAAAGGGAAAGGGCCATTAAAAACTTCCAGGAAAATGAAGACTGCAGGGTGTTTTTAATTTCCCTTAAAGCCGGCGGGGTGGGCCTTAACCTTACCGCAGCCGATTACGTTTACATTGTAGATCCGTGGTGGAACCCCGCAGTTGAGCAGCAGGCCATCGACCGTACTCACCGCATCGGACAAACGAAAAATATTTTCGCTTACCGGATGATTTGTATCGACACGATTGAAGATAAAATACTTCAGTTACAGGAAAGGAAACGGGCATTAGCAAAAGAGCTAATTACCGATGACAGCAGTTTTGTAAAAGCGCTTACCAAAGCGGATGTGGAATATCTGTTTAGCTAATTCCCACATGTAGTGGAATTTCCCAAACCATAAATTTTCATTGGTCTAAGAAGCGATGAAATTTTTCAGGCGTTGAAAATCGCGGTCTTCGGTAAAGAACAGGCTGTTGATGGCGTTTGAAATGGCGTTCATCAAAACGGTAAAGGTTGAAGAGGAGCGTGTATTTTTTTTCATAATATCGGATTTTATATAAGCCAAAATTATACATGGCGGGCTTCCGTGTCAAGCGAAAATCTGCTGATAAACCGGCTTCGTAATTTCCGGTAAACACAGGTTATTTTACGGAAGTTGGTCTTTTTTTGAACCGATGCTGTTTTTTATAGTATTTAATCGGATAAACTTCCGGGTTTTGCATAATCTTGTTTAATAGCGATTTAAATGCCTGAATTATAGGGTGTTGTGTTGTGGTTTGCGGAATATTCATGAATGATGTGATTTTTACTCGCATCATAACGGCAGGGCGAATTCGAATATTGTATCACCCAACGGGAGAATTCATCTGGCAGGTTTTTTAGGGTGGTTTCTGAGGTTAAATTCCTCGCAGAGTCAGCATTTTCAAACCTAATTCCGGTGCCATTCATCATTTTCTATTCTCAAAAATCAGGTATCCCGTACTTTTTAAGAACAACCAAAAAAAATGAAAAAATTAACCCTTTCATTAAACCTTACCTGTTCATCGCAGAAAGTTATTCAAAGCTTTCATATCGGTTCTTAAAAAAGGGGATATCAGGCAGATAACCACTCCAGGAAATAATTCCGTCTATTGGAGAAAAGTCAAATTCATAACACTCCTTAAAGGAGCCTCCAAACCTTTTCGTGTGAAAAAAATGATAGACGTTATTTTCTTTCTTTCGATTGAGATAAAGTTTATTGCCAAACGCAAAAGAATCGACCCCGGCTTCCAATTTCGGCTTTAATATCCAGGTATCATCGTGTTCCACTTCTACCGGAATAGAAGAAATATTAATTACTGTATTATTAGATACAACAGGAGATATTTGGTTAAATGAAGCAATGGAATAATAAGAAATCCGCGTTGGATTTTTTATGCACTTCATTTCACCAGCGCCAAAATTGATGAGTATTTGGTAATGCGTTTGAACATTATTGCCGCCTGGCGGGCTGATGGTAAAATTAAAAATATCACGATAACCATCCGTTTCTATTATTTTTCGGCCCATTTTAAAAAGACCGGGAATGGATAACAGATCTTCTTTTACCATTGTCCATGAAATTCTTTCTTCATCAAAAAACCTGCCCGTTGAATCTGAAAAGATCAGGATGTTCAAAAGATAATCCCCTCCATTTGAAGTATCTCTAAAATTCAAACAGTTTATTTGATACCCAGAAGCACGAGATTTTAAAACCCTGACTGAGTTATTGAATTTTTCGGAAGGGATAAGAATAAACTTATTTCTTTGGCCGTTAACGTGGCTAAAGGTTATGAATATTAATACTAGAATTTTAATGACAATATAAACGAATGTTTTATTTATCATCACGCATAAAAAAAACATATCCTTTATTAAAGAAATAACGGAAGAGCAACCTTTAGTAATCAATAACCTGCTCTTCCATTTTTGGAAGTTGCCGCCATTCGTACTGCTGGTTGCGAAGCTGGGGTTCGAAACCTGCACGCCTGATGGCTTCCTGAATGCTCCTGCTGGTAAACCGGTATGGTGCCCCGGCAGCGCTTACCACATTTTCTTCAATCATAATGCTGCCAAAATCGTTTGCCCCGGCATGCAGGCAAATTGATGCCACCTCTTTACCAACTGTAAGCCAGCTTGCCTGTATGTTTTTAATATTGGGAAGCATAATTCTGCTCATGGCAATCATGCGGATGTATTCTTCGGCCGTTGTAAGATTATGCACCCCCCTGATGCGGGCAAGCAGGGTATTCACATCCTGAAAGGTCCAGGGAATAAAGGCAAGAAAGCCTTTTGCCGTTTCCGGTTTCCTGCTTTGTACTTCGCGAATTTTTACAAGATGCTCAAACCTTTCGGTTATCGTTTCCACATGGCCAAACATCATGGTTGCAGAAGTGGTGATGTTCAACATGTGTGCTTCATGCATGATGTTGAGCCACTCCTGCGATCCGCATTTTCCTTTGCTGATAAGCCGGCGAACCCGGTCGGTTAAAATTTCGGCGCCCGCACCCGGTAAACTGTCTAAACCCGCTTCCTTTAATTTGCCAAGAACTTCCCGGTGGGTAGATTTTGCCAGCTTGGTGATATGGGCTACTTCCGGTGGGCCAAGCGCATGTAATTTTATGTTGGGATATATTTTTTTCAGTTCCCTGAAAAGGTTGGTATAAAATTCAAGGCCCAGATCGGGATGGTGGCCGCCCTGCAACAAAAGCTGATCGCCACCATAGCGGATGGTTTCTTCAATCTTTTGTTTATAAGTTTCAATATCGGTGATGTAAGCATCTTTATGGCCGGGTATGCGGTAAAAATTGCAAAATTTACAATTGGCAATGCATACATTGGTGGTATTTACATTCCGGTCAATTTGCCAGGTTACTTTTCCATGAGGTACCTGTATCTTTCTGAGTTCATCGGCAATATGCATTAATTCGGTTAATGCAGCGTTTTCAAAAAGAAAGACCCCTTCTTCTACAGAAAGGAATTCGAAATCCAGCGCTTTGCGGTAAAGCTGTTTTAGTTCCATATATCAAACAAAGCACAAAATTACATTCAATCGGTTGTATATTCCGGAATGGTTTTAAAAAGGATAATATGGCAGGTGATATTTGCATTGCTGGCGTATCATGCCTGGGGGCAAAATCTTGCAAATTCCGCACCCGAAGCCAGATTGCTTACCCAATTCCCCTTCAGGCAGTTTAGCGGAGGGGTAATGATTATAAAAGCCTGTGTAGAAAACATTCCCGATTCATTCAATTTTGTGCTGGATACCGGTAGTGGAGGAATCTCACTCGATTCCGGAACCTGTGCCCGGTACAAGATCGCAAACCGGGCTACCGACACCCTGATAAAGGGAATTGCGGGAGTTAGAAAAGTTAACTTCGCTTTTGATCACAAACTCAGGCTTCCGGGCCTTACGGTAGAACACCTCAATTTTCACATAAACGATTATGAAGTGCTTAGCAGTGTTTATGGTGAAAAGATTGATGGGATCATCGGCTATAGTTTTTTCAGCCGGTATATTGTAGAAGTGAACTTCGACAGCCTGCTGATCAATATATACCAGCCAGGCTCCTTTACCTACCCCGTTAAGGGATATATATTGCATCCCGCCATTAATTCAATTCCTGTTTTAGATGTTCGGTTTAAAGATGCGGGCTGGAATAATTTTCCGTTTTATATCGACAGTGGTGCCGGTCTTTGTTTTTTACTATCAGAAAAGCTGGTTTCCGACAGTGCTTTGCTTAGGCGAAACCGAAAACCAATTCTCACACAGGCCGAAGGGATGGGCGGCAGGCTGCGAATGCGCCTCACCGTTATTAAAAAACTCCGGTTGGGGCCATATCATTTCTCAAAAGTTCCGATTTTTCTTTATGATGATGAAAATAATATTTTAAATTATCCTTTTGCTGGCGGTGTGGTGGGAAACGATCTGCTCAGGCGGTTTAATGTTATTTACAATTATCCTCAAAAGGAAATCCAACTTACCCCAAATTCCCATTTCAACGATGAGTTTGATTATGCTTATACCGGGCTGGGTATTTACCAGGTGGGTGAAAAAGTGCTGATTCTTGATGTAATAGAAGGATCGCCTGGCGCAAAGGCCGGGCTGAAAGTGGATGATGAAATCATCGGCATCGATAACTTTGTTCATCAAAATATCCAGGTATATAAAAATGCATTACAGGTAAAAAATCAGCGCGTTAAACTGATCATCCTCAGAAACGGAAAACTGATGGAAATAAAAATGAAAACCGGCAGCATTCTTTAAGATGACTCATACTACGTAATTTTGCAGCCATGATAAATTTTGAAAAATTTACGCTGGATAATGGTTTGAGGGTGATTGTGCACCCTGATGCAACAACCCCCATGGTGGTGGTTGATGTGATTTATGATGTAGGCGCCAGGGATGAAAACCCCGAAAAAACCGGCTTTGCCCATCTTTTTGAGCACCTGATGTTTGGGGGCAGCAAGCACATTCCGTTGTACGATGAGCCGCTGCAAATGGCGGGAGGTGAAAACAATGCATTTACCACCAACGACCTCACTAATTACTATTGCAAGCTGCCCGCCGAAAATATTGAAACGGCTTTCTGGCTGGAAAGCGACAGGATGCTAAGCCTGGCTTTCAATAAAAAAAGCCTTGAGGTACAACGCAAAGTGGTGATGGAAGAATTTAAAGAACATTACATCAACAAACCGTATGGCGATGTTTGGCATAAGTTCCTGGACCTTTCGTATAAAGTGCATCCATACCGGTGGATGACCATTGGAAAAGAATTAAAACATATTGAAGAAGTAACGCTGGAAGAAGTAAAACAATTCTTTTTTAAACACTATGCACCTGCAAATGCGGTACTTGTTGTAGCCGGAAAAGTAAATGGCGAACAGGTGAGAACACTGGCCCAAAAATGGTTTGGCAATATTCCATCCGGAACAAAATTTTTGCACAACCTGCCAAAAGAACCCAAACAGGAGGCTCCCAGGTTTCTGGAAGTAAGAGCAGATGTTCCTGCAGATGCCTTATATAAAGGCTGGCATATTTGTTCGCGTACCGATCCCCGTTTTTATGCTACCGATTTAATTACCGATGTTTTAGGCAGCGGTACTTCATCAAGGCTATACCAGGCGCTGGTAAAAGAAAAGAAAATGTTCGGCAACATCAGTTGCTACCACATGGGAAGTACTGATGAAGGGCTGCTGATAATTTCCGGAAAATTAGTAAAGGGCATAGATATACACGATGCCGATAAAGCGGTTGAAGCGGAACTGGAAAAGCTGAAGGCGGATGGCATAACTGAAACCGAACTTGAGAAAGTGAAAAATAAAACGGAAAGCGCCATGACTTTTGAAGACATCAGCCTTACCAGCCGCGCAGCCAGCCTGGCTATGTACGAATTGCTTGGAGATGCAAACCTGATCAATACAGAGCTGGCGAATTATCAAAAAGTAAGTGCGGAAGACATTCTTAAAGAAAGCAGGCAGATTTTTGAAAAAAACAACTGCAACACCATGTATTACCTCTCCAATAAGTAAACAAAAAAGATGAACAGAAAAAATGCGCCTGCAATTAAAGACGCTGTTGAATATAATCCGGAACTTAATGCTTACCAGTTAGCTACGCTTAACAACGGAGTACCTGTTTATATGTTGAACGCAGGATCGCAGGATGTTGTTACTTTAGAAATTGTATTTCCTGCGGGGATTGTATTTGAAGAAAAGAAAAGAGTGGCCATTACCACCAACCGTTTGTTATTCAGCGGTACCAAAAACAGATCGGCACTTCAAATTAGTGAAGCATTCAGTTATTATGGAGGGTATTTTAATTCAGCCTGCTCAAATGAAACTGCACGGGTTAGCATCAGTTCTTTGTCGAAGCATCTTGGAAAATTGTTGCCTGTAGTGCAGGATATTCTTCAAAACCCTGTTTTTCCGAAGGAAGAACTGGATATTTATTTAACGAACAAAAAGCAGGCTTTTGAAATTGATTTGAAGAAAGCTGATTTTGTTGCCGACAGGCTGATCAACAGCTATGTTTACGGATCAGATCATCCTTATGGAAAATTCACAAACCTGGAGGATTTTGACCGCATTACCCGCGATGATGTAGTCGCGTTTTATGAACATTTTTATGTGGATGCAGGGGCGGCAATTTTTGCCGCCGGAAAATTGCCTGCCGATTTTTTGGAAATACTGAACGATAACCTGGGCAACCTGAAGCTGAAAGCCATTAATACAGATTTTCCGGAAAGTCCTGTTCATCCTTCGGCCGAAAAGAAATTCAGGATTATAAACGATCAATCATCGGTACAGGGAGCAATACGCATTGCCGCTCCATTTCCGGAAGCCCATCATCCTGATTATATTGATACAACAGTACTAAATATTCTTTTTGGAGGTTTTTTTGGATCCAGGCTGATGCGGAATATCCGGGAAGATAAAGGATATACTTATGGAATATACAGTTACATTCAGCAATACCGCCATCATAGCGCATGGGTGATTTCCACCGAAGCAGGTAAGGAGGTTTGCGAAGCGACCATCCATGAAGTTTATTCAGAAATGGAAAAACTTCGTACTAAAAAAATAGATGAGAAGGAATTGCAACTGGTAAAGAATTATTACATGGGAAAAATGTTATCCGGTATTGATGGTCCTTTTAAGACAATGGAAAGGTGGAGGGGAATTATTCTTAATCAGTTTCCCAAAGACCGGTTTAACCGATGTATTGAAGGAATTAAAAATGCCACTCCCGAAAGGTTGCAGGAACTTGCCAATAAATACCTGCATCCCGATAATTTTTATGAACTTGTGGTTTATTAAAATATCCTGATATGAATTTTATCGTTCGCCTCCTGCTTATTGCCCTGGTAGCCTACGGTGTATCCATGATCCTTAGTGGAGTGCATATACAGAATTATTGGGCTGCAATCTGGTTTGCACTCATTCTTTCGGCGCTCAATGCCTTTGTTAAGCCATTGCTGGTTATTTTAACCATCCCCATTACCATTCTAACGCTTGGGCTTTTTCTGTTTGTAATTAATGCCATCATCATTATTATAGCGGATAAACTGATGGACAGCATCCGGATTGACGGGTTTCTTTATGCCCTTGTGTTCAGCCTGATTTTATCGGCGTTTTCAACCGCCATCAACAGGTTGTTAGCACCCAATGAAGGTTAATGAATGATGATGCCAAAACGATTTGCCTGGCTGATAATCATTTTTTCTATTTCCGATTGCAGGGTTTGGTTTTTGGCACCGGTATCTTCTTTTCTTTTTTGTGCGAGATAAGCATCTCTTTTTGCGCTCAGGTTTAGGATCTCAGCCTGAAGTGCAGTCCTTTTCTCTGATTTTTCTTTCACAATGGCATTTAATTCTTCGGTGGATTTTGTTTTCAGGCTGTCGGTTAGCAGTTCACGGTCTGTTTTTGAGATGAAGTCCTTGTCGTTTTTAGCTGCATCCACCAAATCCCAGGATGCATTGTTGTAGATCCCGGGCGATGCTTTTACTTTTATGCGGGTAACTGCGCTCGATTTATTTATTGAATACGTTTTTATATCTACCTCATGTAGCCTGGTGTTGGCCTGTTCGCCACTTGCACCAAAACCTATGTATGTATTGTTTAATTCGGTGTTTTTTGCAATCAACACATCGTCGTATGGTGTGGGAATATCTTCCAGTTCTGCGTTTTGATTGATGTTGGTAAAACTTCCTGTACCACATTCTCCATTGAGGTTCCAATGCTCGCGTATCCCATTTTCTCTTGATCCGCAATAAATGGTGTTTACAATTACCGATTTTTCTTTGGCCAGCGCACATGCTTTTGTGTATTGAATATTTCCCTGTAAGAAATCTTCATTCCCGGCAATAAAAATCACTTTGTAGGTTGAGTTGCCATTATCCCAGTTAAGGTTGTTGAGTGAAGTGTAAATGACCTGTCCGCAATATTCTAAACCACCATAAGTAGTTAGATCAAACAAAATGGATGAAAGAGAATCGAGGTTTTGGGTGAAGGGCGAAAGCTGTTTAATGTATCCATTTGCTTCATCCCCGCTTTGCCGGCCGTATTCATAAAGTGCAATTTCTATTTCAGGAGCCATGCCATCACATTTGCCGCGCCCCATTACGCTTACCATATTCCAGAGCTGCAATTTTGCCTGGTTAATTAACCCTTCCATACTGCCGCTCACATCCAATAAAATTGCGGCTTGTATTCTGGGTTTTGATCTGATTGATTTTATTTTCTGCTGTTCTTGTGGGCCTGAACTTTCCTGAGTTTTTACTGCTGTGTGCATTAAAGCCGAAGCCAGCACAATAGATGCCGGTATCAGGATGCCGGTATTGAATAATTTCATGGCTAAAAAATTTACTAAGGTTGAAGATGGCACCTCAGAATCAAATTCCGGATTTTTTCATACCTAACGAATATGATACCTGCCAAATTTCATTTTTTTTAACAGCGCAGAAGAAAATCGTGTACAGAAAATGTTCGCCTTAACTTTGCCCGAATAACCGTAAAGAAAATGGAATTTGATCGTAAAGGACTTAGTAACCAGGAACTTGTTTCGCTATATAAAGCCATCTTGCTTCCGCGCATGATAGAGGAGAAAATGCTGGTATTGCTAAGGCAGGGAAAAATTTCTAAATGGTTTAGCGGCATAGGCCAGGAAGCCATTTCGGTTGGGGTAACCAAAGCCCTGCTTAAAGATGAATGGATAATGCCCCTTCACCGCAACCTCGGTGTGTTTACTTCGCGGGATATGCCGTTGCGAAAATTATTCCGCCAGTGGCAGGGAAATAAAGACGGCTATTCCAAAGGGCGGGAACGTAGTTTTCATTTTGGTACCAAAGCCCACCATATATGTGGTATGATTTCTCACCTTGGCCCGCAGTTAGCCATTTCTGATGGGGTTGCCCTTGCATATAAGTTGCGCAGCGAAGAAAAAGTGTCGGTTGCCTTTACGGGTGATGGAGGAACCAGCGAAGGCGATTTTCATGAAGCGCTTAATACGGCTGCCGTTTGGGATTTGCCCGTTATTTTCATTATCGAAAACAATGGATACGGGTTAAGCACTCCCGTTAGCGAACAATACCGCTGCGAAAGTTTATCGGTAAGGGCAAAAGGATATGGAATGGAATCCGTTCAAATTGACGGGAACAATATCCTTACCGTATATGATACCCTTAAAGGAGTTCGGGAATATTGTTTAAAAAATCAGAAACCCTATCTTATTGAGTGCATGACTTTTCGTATGCGCGGCCACGAAGAAGCAAGCGGGGTGAAATATGTTCCCCACGAACGCTTTGATGAATGGGCAAAAAAAGACCCCATCAATAATTATGAAGCATGGTTGCTGAAAGAAGGAGCGCTCACAAGAGATGACGTTTCGGCCATTAGAGATGAAATTAAAAATCATATTGAAACAGAACTGGCTGATGCCTATACGGCTAAAGAAATAGTTCCGGATACCCGGGAAGAACTTAGCGATATGTATGCGCCTTATGCAGCGTTGGAAACTGAAACCACCGGTGCATCAACAGAAAAAAAATTCATCAATGCCATTAGCGATGCACTGGAAATATCGATGAAAAAACACGCCAACCTGGTTTTGATGGGGCAGGATATTGCAGAATACGGCGGTGCATTTAAAGTAACCGAAGGGTTTGTTGAAAAATTTGGAAAAAGCAGGGTAAGAAATACCCCGCTTTGCGAAAGCGCCATTGTGGGCGTTGGACTTGGGCTTGCACTGGAAGGAAATAAATCGGTGATGGAAATGCAGTTTGCCGATTTTGTTTCTGTGGGATTTAACCAGATTGTAAATAACCTCGCAAAAATTCATTACCGCTGGGGGCAAAATGCCGATATGGTGATCAGGATGCCAACCGGTGGAGGTGTGGGCGCCGGGCCTTTTCACAGCCAGAGCAATGAAGCCTGGTTTGTGCATACGCCAGGGTTAAAAATTGTTTATCCCTCCACACCCGAAGATGCAAAAGGATTATTGATTGCCGCAATTAACGATCCCAACCCGGTGATGTTTTTTGAACACAAGGCTTTATACCGGGGTATAAGCGGAAAGGTACAGGATGGATATTTCGAAATTCCGATTGGTAAAGCGAAACGCGTAAGAGAAGGAAATGACATTTCCATCATAACGTATGGCAGCGGCGTGCATTGGGCGCTGGAATATGCCAACCGCCATCCCGAATTGTTGGTTGACATACTTGATTTACGAACCCTCCTGCCGCTCGATTATGATGCCATTAGGGAATCGGTAAAACATACCGGTAAAGTATTGGTACTGCATGAAGCTACATTAACAGGCGGCGTAGGCGGAGAAATTTCTGCCTGGATTTCGCAACATTGTTTTGAACTGCTGGATGCGCCTGTGATGCGTTGTGCGAGCCTGGATACCCCTGTACCGTTTAACCTTGCGCTGGAGAAGAATTTTATGGCACTCAGCCGGCTTGAAGAAATTGCCGGGGCGTTGGTTAATTATTAAAAACAGAAAAGTTATTTCTCTGAACTTCGTGGTTAATAAAACATAAATCACAGCCTCTTTTATTCGGTTGATTTGCGTTGTACCGGAAATGTATTTTCCAACTCCTGAGGTACCCTGTTCTGCTCAACTTGAATAGAATTTATGTGTGCCTTCCCGGTTCTAAAATTCACCAGCCGTTTAATATTGTTCTTTCTTACTTTAACCAATCCAAATTTTGTTGAATCGTGTGCAGTAATGCGTACCAGTGTTTCAGCCGAAATGCGGTTGTTCTCAATAATTACGGATTGTTTCTCATCGGTTATGGGGTTGTTTTTTGAATAAACCGTACCAACATCCAGGTTGTTTTTGGTTATTTCAATATCGGCTTTCCCTTCAAGCGCAACCAGAAATGCCTCGGGAGCAGAAATTATATTTTTTGTGATTAGGTGATGAGGATGCCCAATGTTCTTCACCATAATTAAAGGAACGGGCCGTTTGCTGCTGTATTGCCGGGAAACGATCCGGTTGTTTTTAAACACAGAATTTCCGCCATATAACAACACAAGCTGTGTGTTGCAATTGATATACCGGTTGTTTTTGATGATCGCCTTTCCTGCAGTTCGGGTAAGCGTAATCGTCCACCTGTTTACTCCCTGAACGATATCTTCAAAGCTATTATTGGCAATATACTCCCGGTTACGGTTTGCGAAATAATCTTCTTCACTAAAATTTTTCAGACAAAGATCAAAAAACGCAATGGCTGTTGGGCAGTCTCTAACTGTATTATTGATGATGCGAACATTTTTCACCGGCGGGCAGCCCCAAATAATGCAGGTGTGAATTTGAGAGAAGCTGTTCCCGCATATAAGCATTTCCTTAAACCTGTAATTCCCATCGGAAGGATACTCGGTTAATGAATTAAACCAGTTTTCACCAGCCTTGCCGCCAAACAGGGAACTCGATAAAACCCTTGCCACATTATTAAACCGGCAATTGATAATGGAAAAATTTTCCGATTCAATCTTTCCAAATGGACTGAACAGGTAGAACTGACAATTTTCAAAATTGATGTTTTTCACTTTTAGGGATCCCCTCACATGAAACCCAGAGCCGGTAAAATGCCTGCTCCACAGCCCATCCTTTTTTACCAGCACGGTACCCTGGGTATATAGTACAGATTTTCCGGCTGTGTTGTAAGGAAGAACAAGGTGTTTGAACCCGCCGCCAAAACTATAAGTAGGATTATCCGCTACCACATAAACGCCATCTTCGAATAAATCGGGCTGGTTGGTATCGAGCAGGCGTACACGAAAATTGCTGGAGGGGTTTGAGGGATCGTAACTGGTGATGGTGGTTTTTCCGGGAACTCCTTCAATGCTGTAATCATCAGAACTAATTGTTAAGGTAAACCCAACAGGGAGGCAGTAAACGCCCTCTTTAAGCTTAACCGTCGGGTGATTGAACATGCTATTAATTTCTTCCTCCGACTGAACCTTATACAACTGGCCGCACAGGGGTAAACTTATTATCCCCAAAAAAACCATAAATAAACCGGTAATCCACCTCTTCATTGCCGCCAAATTTCGATGCATTTATAAAATAATCGATTTTTATACCCCATAAACTATTGTAAAAATCAGTTCATAATACATTTTCCATCCAAAAATTTCTACCGCCTCCATTGCGATTCGCATAAACTGCCCCTAAAATCGTTATATACTGGTGAAAAACTGTTTCTTATTTCTGTTGTTTGGCTTTTTTGCCACTGTGGCATGTGGCCAGCAAAATAGTATGCCCGATATAACCGGTTTGTGGCAGGGCACTTTATACAACGATACCACCGGGCTGTATTATAAATACGAAATAGGAATCAGCTTCAATAACAATAAATACTCCGGCTTTTCGCATACCTATTTTATAAAAGACGATAAAGAATATTATGGCGTAAAGAAGTTAAACATCCATCTGAGCAAAGAGGGTAAACTGATTGTGAAAGACGATGGACTGATTGCCAACAATTATCCTGAAGCGCCGGCAAAAGGCATAAGGCAAACCAATGAACTTACACTTGTGCAACAGGACAGCATATTGATTCTTGACGGGCCTTATTCAACCAACCAAACCAAAACCTATAATGCCATTACCGGCCATGTGAGGCTGGAACGGAAAAACGATTTTTGGAGATCGGCATTAATACCGCACCTCCGGGAATTGGGAGAAACAAAAAGCCTTTCTTTTTTATATTCTGAAAAACATAAAATAGAAGCAGAGAAAAGTTTTGCCAAAAGCATAATCAACATTCAAAAACCGGACACAGAAATTGCAGGTAACCTGCCGGTTTTAAAAACCGATGCTGATGTACCTGAGCCTGATATACAACTGGAAAAAAAACCTCCTTTTAAAGAAAAAGCTTCAGGTGTAGCAACGGCTAAACCCAATGCCGATGTTTATTTAACCCATAACCTTTCCACGGAAGAAGAATCAAAAACGTTGAACAGGGAAACAAAAGAAATACCAGCCTACTCATCAGAAATAAATAAGCCTGATAAAATCAGAACCATTGGCCGCTCCAATTTAATAAGCTATCCTGCCCAACATGTATTTGACCGGGTTACCCTGTTGGAGCAAACCGTATCTTTTTCGGGCGACAGCCTCCGGATTTCTTTGTATGATAACGGAGAAGTAGATGGGGATACGGTTTCCGTTTTAATGGACGGCAAGCTGATTCTTGCGCGTGAAGGGCTAAGCTCCGTAGCCATTAACAAAACCATTTATATGGATCCTTCAAAAGATGAAGTTGTATTGGTGATGTATGCTGAGAACCTCGGTAAAATTCCGCCAAATACGGGGTTGCTGGTTGTACGGGATGGAAAAAGTATTTATGAAGTAAGGTTTAGTGGCGATTACCAAAAAAATGCAGCCATCCGGTTCAGCCGGAAACGAGAATAAAAGTTTGTTCGGATTTGCACTACAGCTCAAAGGCTGCCGGACAGCAGCGGTACGAAGTACAAGCGAATGGCCGGAACTACTGTTGAAAAAGGCATGTGGTTCACAGCCCCTAAAACATACAGGCGATTTTCCTTAAAATAATTATCCGTTCATGGAAGTAAGGAACTCTGCGTTGTCTTTTGTTCCTTTCATATTTTTCAGGAGGGTGTTTATTGCTTCTTCTTCGTTCATATCGGCAATATGCTTGCGAAGCACCCACATGCGCTGGAAGGTATCGCGGTCGTGCAGCAGATCATCGCGGCGGGTAGAGGAAGCCACAATATCAATTGCGGGGAAGATGCGGCGGTTTGAGAGTTTGCGATCGAGCTGAAGTTCCATATTACCGGTTCCTTTAAACTCTTCAAAAATCACTTCATCCATTTTGCTTCCGGTATCTACAAGCGCTGTGGCAATAATGGTTAGCGATCCTCCATTTTCTATTTTGCGTGCTGCGCCAAAAAACTGTTTAGGTTTTTGCATGGCATTTGCTTCCACTCCTCCTGATAATACTTTACCAGAGGAAGGTGCTACGGTATTGTGCGCCCTTGCCAGCCTGGTGATGGAATCGAGAAGAATGACTACATCGTGGCCACATTCCACCAGCCGCTTTGCTTTTTGCAGCGCCATGCTGCTAACCTTTACGTGCTTTTCGGCAGGTTCATCAAAAGTAGAGGCGATCACTTCTGCCTTAACGCTGCGCTCCATATCGGTAACTTCTTCGGGCCTTTCATCAACCAGCACAATCATCAGGTAACATTCCGGATGATTTTCCGCAATTGCGTTTGCCAGTTCTTTCAGCAACATGGTTTTACCCGTTTTTGGCTGGGCTACAATTAACCCCCGCTGGCCTTTACCAATTGGGGTAAACAAATCCATAATGCGGGTGCTGTAATTATCGGCACGGGTGGCAAGGTTTAATTTTTCGAAGGGGAAAAGCGGGGTGAGATAATCGAACGGAACACGGTCGCGAACTTCTTCGGCGGTTTTCCCGTTGATGGTTTCAACCTTCAACAGGGCGAAATATTTTTCTCCTTCTTTTGGCGGCCTCACCGAGCCATAAACCGTATCGCCGGTTTTAAGACCAAATAATTTTATTTGTGAGGGTGAAACATAAATATCATCGGGTGAGGAGAGGTAATTGTAATCGCTGCTGCGAAGAAAGCCATAGCCATCCGGCATCATTTCCAGCACACCTTCGCCAAGCACCACGCCATCAAATTCTATATTAAAAATGGGGTGATCGCGGCGGGGGGGATATGGCTTTAACTCACGGTTAGGCTTAATGGGTTCTTCGGGTACTGCTTCCGGGGTTTGATCGTCTTCATCGTGCAGCATTTGAGCTATTGCAGGAGGAACGGAACTTTCATTATCGGATAAGGGTAAAATTTCTTCTTCCGGGCTATCGGGAATATTGTTTTCTGCTGCCGGCTTTTTTATCGGTTTCTTATCGGCTTCGGTTTTTCGTGCACGGGGAGCTGCCGCGGCTTCTTTTTTTGGCTCTTCAGCAGGAGCGGCATCGCCGGCTGTAGCTTTGGGTATGCGTTTTCTTTTTGGTTTTTCTTCTGAGGCGCTCTTTTTTTCTTCGGCCATTAGCGATTGTTTTTCCATTATGGTGTTAATCAGGTCTTGTTTGTTCAGTTTTTTATAGTTAGGAACTTTTAGCTGTTCGGCAATATCCTGCAATTCAGGAACGAGCAGGTCGTGCAACTGTGTAGCTCTATACATTGTATCAAAAAATGCTTTATCTAAAAATCCAGGTTGGCTGGTCTTGGAAATCGAAAGTTTATTCTGATGGAAGTGCTGATTGGTATTGGAATATGACCTGGGAGGTTGTTTCGCCGGATAATTCCGCTGCAATGATACGCAGAAATCGGGAAAACAAATAAATTTTTAGCCCGAATTTTTCATTTTTTTCCCTGTTCAATTTCCGGGTAGCCCGATGGCAGCGCCTCCAAGCCGCTGTATATTTGTGATATGGAGTTGGTGGTTATCCGCAGGTTCAACAATTATATTTCCGCACACATTATTTTATCGCGGCTACAGGATGAGGGGGTGCCGGCGGCACTTCTGGATGAGTTTACCGTTACCATCGATCCCATCCTTTCTAATGCCATTGGAGGAATTAAACTTGCGGTACGGGCCGATTATGCACAAAGGGCAGGAGAAATACTGAACCGGTTTGATGCCGAAAAAATGGAAATGGCGCAGTGTTCAAATTGTGGTTCTTCCCAAATTGAACTGGTTACCAAACAAGCTCCTAAAAATATACTTACCGCCATCCTTACCTGGATGCTGGGCAACTATGCCATTGCTCCTGAAAAAATGTATCAGTGCCAAAACTGTGGGCACGAAACCGAAAACTTTCCCGAAAACACAACTGCTTATAATTAGAATATGGAAAACCTGTTTAACCAACCGGCTTACGGGAAAATAAAGAAAAGGCTCGATCGGCTAAATGTATCTCACACTCCGTTGTGGGGTAAAATGAATGTTACCCAGATGTTGCAGCATTGCACCCGCACTTTTGGTTTTGCGCTGGCAACCAAACCTGCGCCGCGGCATTGGCTGGGATTGATGGCAGGATGGATGTTTAAAAAAAGTTTATATGATGATAAGCCCTGGAAAAAGGGGCTGCCCACCGCACCTCATTTGCGGGTAACCGATACCGGGAATTTTGAGGAAGAAAAACAACTACTAAGCAATACCATTGATGAATTCTATAACCGTGGGCCGGAAAAAGCGGGCATGTTTACACACCCTGTTTTTGGAAATTTTACAAAGGAACAATGGGGCATGATGTGTTATAAACATCTCGATCATCATTTCAGGCAGTTTGGGGTATAGCCGGATTTTTTATGCTGCTGCAGAATATTCAATGCTGAATTTTCATGTTTTTTTGTACCGGCTATTTTAAGAATGTTTCGGCTACCGCTTCTCAAAATATTTTTTCAGCCTTTCTGCCGCCTGTTCCAGTGTTGTTTGCTTTTTTGCAAAACAAAAGCGCAGCAACTGACAGTTTTTGGGCGTTTGATAAAATGCAGATACCGGAATGGTAGTTACCCCGGCCTCAACAACGAGCCTTTTGGCAAATTCCAATTCTGCTTCAGCGCTCAGGTTTTTATAACTGTATAACTGGAAATAGCTTCCTCCCGAAGGAAGTGGAATTAAGCCTGTTTCTTCGAGGTTTGCTTTTAAAAAATCCCTTTTTTGCTGTAAATACTTTCCCAGGTTAAGGTATTCTTCCCTGTTTTCTAAAAACTCAGCAAGAGCATATTGAACAGGTGTATTTGTAGAAAAGCAATTATACTGATGAACTTTTCGGAACTCTTTCATCAAATATTCCGGTGCAATGCAATAGCCCGCTTTCCAGCCGGTGCAATGGTAAATTTTCCCAAACGAAAAACAACAAAACGCCCTTTCTCTGAGTGCAGGATATTTTAGCAGGGATAAATGTTTCAGTCCGTCGAAAACAAGGTGTTCATATACTTCATCGCTGATGATGAGCAAATCGTGTGCTTCAGCAAGCGCCGTTAATTCATGAATATCCGTTTCGGTTAACAGCGTTCCGCTGGGATTATGGGGAGAGTTAATGATGATGGCTTTTGTTGCCGGATTAATGGCTTCTTTTACCTGTTCCCAATTGATGGAAAAATCAGTTTCATTAAGGGGGATGGGGATGGCTTTACCACCGTTGATTTCGATATTGGGTATATAGCTGTCGTACGCAGGTTCAAAAACAATAACTTCATCGCCGGGTTGTATGATGGATGTGAGCGCTGTGTAAATGGCATAAGTGCCTCCGGGTGTTACGGTAATTTCTACATCAGCCAACGGGTTGTATTTATACAGCATTTCCACTTTTTCGGCTATCCTTTCCCGTAATAACGGAATCCCGTTCATGTGGGCGTACTGGTTATGCCCGTCTTTCATGGCTTTGCTCACCAGGTCAATCAGGGTTTCATTCATTGGATAATCCGGAAAACCCTGCCCGAGGTTTATGGCATGGTGCCGGGCGGAAAGAGCGCTCATGACCGTAAAAATGGTGGTTCCGGCATTGGGAAGTTTGCTGATAACAGGGTTCAATCTGAATGATTTTTTAATCATTCAAAAGTATATATATCAGGCGGGAAATAAACGGTACCCTGAAAATGAAGCTTCTGGGTTATCAATAATGATTGTTTTTTTAATGCGGTAATACCATACCAGAAGGGGTATAATAAAGAGGATTTTGGATAATCGCTCCGTAATGTTTTGGAACAACCTGAGGTTTTTTGCAGGCACTTCATTTATTGGTCCTATTGTTGCCAGTTGGGTATCGCCGCCCAAATGAGCATCTACTTCGGCCTTCGTGCTTTTATTTAAATAAAAGGGTTTTATGTTTCCTGCCACGCCTTTCCAGGATGAAAACTCCCTTTGCTGAAGGGTCATTACCGGTTCCATATCCGGATCCAAAAAATACCATTTGCCATTAGCCTGTGCAAGCAGTGTATAATGATGGGGGAAACCCAGTTTGCGGTAGTTTATCTTTTTACGGCGAAAAATTTCCATCATCACCAATGCCTGCTGAGAGCATCCTGCGTTATCGTCTTTCATAATGGCATCGGGCTGTACCTTACAGGCCAGGCCAATGCCGCTGATTTTCTCACCCACAGCAGCAATCCAGTTTTGGCATAGGTTCCAATGAGAAAACCCGTGAAAAAACCGGTACGAAATAATATAGGAAACATACAGCAGATACTCCGGGTCAGTTTGTTTTATTCCTTTTTCATCTGTTATGCCATCAATAATTTTTTCCAGTTCATTAATGCTTTTAATGGCATGTAATTCCGGAATGTACCGCTCTTTATGATTGAAGGTTTCGTTGTGGTTGATGTCCCGGTTTAAAAAATTGGGAACAAACAGGATAAGCGTCAGGAATACCAGGAGAGCGTTGGTTTTCATATATCGCAGTAAATGCAGAGTTAACTCTTTATACCAACGAATATTTTATTTTTCTATTGTATGATAAGGAGGATGGTTTATGTTTAAACAGTGGCCTTTATAAAAATTTATCGCCTTTGTTTCGTTTAATTTCGGCAACGTACTGCTTAATTTCCTGTTCTTTATCTTTTTTACAGATCATGAGTACATCCTCTGTATCCACGATCACAAAATCTTCCAGCCCCTGCAGCAAAACCAGTTTTTCGTTATTTGCATGTATCATGTTGCGCTGGGCATCTATGATAACCACATTGTTTCCGGCAACGGCGTTTTCGAGATAATCCTTTTCCAGTGTTTCGTATGCGCTTGCCCAGGTTCCCAGGTCGCTCCACCCAAATGAAGAAGGAATCACATAAACATTTTCCGCTTTTTCCATGATTCCGTAATCGATAGAAATATTTACACACTGCGGATAAATTCTTTCAATGGCTTCTTTTTCGGTTGATTTATTAAAATGCGATCTTTCAACATAAAACACTTCATGTATTTCAGGAAGGAGTTTTTCAAATGCCTGAATGATGCTTTTAACCTGCCATACAAAAATTCCGGCATTCCAAAGAAAATCGCCGCTGGCCATAAATGTTTTTGCAAGTTCTTTATCCGGCTTTTCGGTAAAGGTTTTCACCTTATAAACATTATCGCTTACGGCAAATTGTTCAAACTGGATGTACCCATAGCCGGTATTGGGATTGGTGGGCTTTATGCCAAGTGTGAGTAACGCTTTAATATTTGCCGTAAAGTTTAACGCATCGAGGCAAACCTTTTTAAATTTTTCTTTATCAAAAATCAGGTGATCGGCCGGCGCACAAATCAGGTTTGCATCAGGATTTAATTCGTGTAATTTATAAGATACATAGGCAATACACGGAGCGGTATTTTTTCGCGAAGGTTCGCATAAAATATTTCCGGGGTTTATTTCCGGCAATTGTTCAATAACAATCGGTTTATAATTTTCGGCGGTTACAATATAAATATTTTCGGCTGGAATAAATTCGGAAAACCTGCGGAAGGTTTCCTGTATCAGGGTGCTGCCCGTATTCAGAATGTCCAGAAACTGTTTGGGAAAATCGGTGCGGCTCATCGGCCAGAACCGGCTGCCGATTCCTCCCGCCATAATGGCCACGTAATGATTTTTATCCATAGTGCTAAATAAGTGTATTTTAAATGAGACCTTCCCTTACCAGGTCGTGTAAATGAACTACCCCGGCATATTTGCCCTGATCAACAACCAGCAACTGGTTTATATTATTTTGACGCATTATTTCCAGTGCATCTACGGCAAGCCTCTCCGCTTCAATCGTTTTGGGTGAGCCGGACATGATATCGGCTGCACAAAGCTCATCTATCCGTGTTGTTTTTTCGAGCATTCTCCTGATGTCGCCATCCGTAATAATTCCTTCCAGGTTTTTCTGGTTGTCCACTACCGCAACAGCACCCAGCCTGCTCCTGGTAATTTCTGTAATTACTTTTGGTATATCCGTGTTTTTTTGCACAGATGGTTTTGCATTTTGTGCGGTTAAATCCACAACCCGCAAATACAGTTTCCGGCCCAGGGTTCCTCCGGGATGATACCTGGCAAAGTCCTTGCTGTTGAATCCTTTCAGTTCCATCAGGCATACGGCAAGGGCATCTCCCATTACCATTTGTGCCGTAGTGCTTGTAGTAGGTGCAAGGTTATTGGGACAGGCCTCTTTTAACACGGATACATTTAAAACCAAATCAGCGTTCTGTGCCAGGAAAGAAGTGCTGTTTCCTGCCATTCCAATTAATTTATTGCCAAACGATTTTATTAATGGAACCAGAACCTTTATTTCGGGGCTGTTGCCGCTTTTACTGATGAGCATTGCGGCGTCGTTTTCCCTGATCATCCCCAAATCGCCATGAATGGCATCGCCGGCGTGCATAAACAGAGCAGGTGTTCCGGTACTGTTTAACGTGGCCACAATTTTTTGGGCAATGATGGCACTTTTGCCTACTCCGCTCACAATCAGCCGGCCTTTTATGGTGGCAATTAATTCCACCGCTGCTACAAAATCATCATTTATAAATTTTTTCAAACCTTCAACCGCTTGTTTTTCAAGGTTGATGGTTCGTAATGCAACAGATTTGATGGCTGAGCTATTCATAAAAAGCGCGGCAAACCTACTGTAAATCCCCCAATATGCAAAGAAGGAGCCGGCATGTGGATGGCCGTTTAACCTGGGTAGCCAAAAATATAAATCAATATTATCCGGTTAAATTTTGTATCTTAAAGCAAGGTTAAAAGGGATTCAAATTTTATCGATAAAAGTTTTCATCCTTGAAAATGCGCAGGAAGGAAATTAACTTCGCAACCCCTTCGGCGTTTGGCATCAAACGTCGTTAACCTCTTTGGTATAAAATATCTGCGCAACAGCAATTATGGCCACAACTAAAACCAAACAAACGGCAACCGCCCGAATAAAAACACCCCCAGCTCCTAAAAAAACAGCTAAGCTTAAAGTAAACAACAAAGCCCTTTATGAAGAGCTGGAAAAGCATTTCGGTTTCGATCAGTTTAAAGGTCCCCAGGAAGACATCATCAAAAGCCTGCTTTCAGGAAAAGACAGTTTTGTAATTATGCCAACCGGTGGCGGCAAAAGCCTTTGCTACCAGTTGCCCGCGCTCATGCTTGATGGCGTAGCCATTATTGTTTCTCCGCTTATCGCGCTGATGAAAAACCAGGTTGATCTGGTAAGAAGCTATAGCAGCAGAGACGACGTTGCCCATTTTTTAAACAGCTCCCTTAATAAAACACAGCAAAAAACAGTAAAAGACGATCTGCTCTCGGGAAAAACAAAAATGCTGTATGTAGCGCCCGAAACCTTAACCCGGGAGGATAATATTGAATTTTTCCGTGAACTTCCCATCTCCTTTTTTGCGGTAGATGAAGCGCATTGCATTTCGGAATGGGGCCACGATTTCAGGCCGGAATACCGCCGCCTCCGCGAAATGATGGATGCAACATGCCCCGATGCTCCCATTATTGCACTAACGGCAACCGCTACCCCAAAAGTTCAGAGCGACATCATAAAAAATCTGGGATTAAAAAACCCCGCCGTATTTGTTTCCTCTTTCAACCGGCCAAACCTGTATTACGAAATACAACCCAAAATAAGCCTTAACCAAACCAACGAAAGCATTGTTCGGTTTATTAAGCAGCATAAAAATAAAAGCGGAATCATTTATGCGCTAAACCGCAAAACCACCGAAGACCTTGCAACCATGCTGGTGGCCAATAACATTAAAGCAGTGGCCTACCACGCCGGTTTGGATGCCAAACTTCGCTCCAAAAGGCAGGATCAGTTTTTGAATGAAGATGTACACGTTATTGTTGCCACCATCGCGTTTGGGATGGGTATTGATAAGCCCGATGTGCGCTTTGTAATTCATTATAACATTCCCAAATCGATTGAAAACTATTACCAGGAAACCGGCCGCGCGGGCCGCGACGGACTGGAAGGAAACTGCATTCTCTATTATTCGCACAAGGATGTATCGAAACTGGAACACCTGATGCGCGATAAGCCCCTGAGCGAAAGGGAAGTTGGCGCACAGCTCATTAATGAAACCATTTCGTATGCCGAAAGCAGCATTTGCCGGAGAAAAACCCTGCTGTATTATTTTGGTGAGGAATACGATGAATCAAAAAGTTGCGGGCATTGCGACAATTGCCTTCACCCAAAAGAAAAGATAGAAGCAAAGGCCGATGCCGTTATTGCACTTCAGGCCATCAAATTGCTGGGCGAACACTTTGTGCTCGATTATGTGGTGCAGGTATTATTAGGAAATGCCACGCAACAGGTAAAAATGTTCCGGCACGATGAAAATGACGCTTTTGCCAGCGGAAATCATAAAGACCAGCAATTCTGGAACAGCCTCATCAGGCAAATGCTGTTAAATGGCCTGCTTGAAAAAGATATTGTAGATTATGGTTTGCTGAAGATCACCAAAAAAGGTCATGCCTTTTTGAAGAAGCCCGTGTCGTTTAAAATTGCCATAAACAACAGTTTTGAGGATGCCGTTGCCGATGATGAAGAAACAGAAGCGGCATCAGGAAGTTCCGGTGCAGCAGATGAGACGCTGCTCGAAATGCTCAAAACCCTTCGCAAAAAAGTATCGGAAGAAAAAAAACTTCCGCCATTCGTCATTTTCCTGGAAAGCTCTCTCGAAGATATGGCCACCATGTTCCCCACCAGCATGGCCGACCTGGAAAAAATCAGCGGCGTAAGCAAGGGAAAGGCTATGCGTTACGGTAAGCCGTTTTTGGACATGATAAAACAATATGTGGAAGAAAACGACATCATCAGACCCGATGATTTTGTGATGAAGAGCGTGGTAAACCGAAGCAATAACAAAATTTTCATCATCCAAAACGTGGATAAGAAAATTCCCCTTGAAACCATTGCAAAAAGCAAAGACCTGAAAATTGAAGAGCTACTGGAGGAAATGGAAACCATTGTGGCCAGCGGAACCAAACTTAACCTGAATTACGCAATAAATGATATTGTGGACGAGTATGAGCAGGAGGAGATTATAGATTATTTCAAAAACTGCCAAACCTCATCGCTGCAGGTTGCACAGGAAGAACTTTCGGGCAGTGATTTTAACTGGGAGCAACTGAAAATTATGCGAATCAAGTTTTTATGCGAATATGGTAATTAGGAGATTTTTGACCGGTGAGCTTATTTTTCAAATAATCCCCTTATTTTTGCTCCCCACAAATAGAACGGTGCGGTAGCTCAGTCGGTAGAGCAAAGGACTGAAAATCCTTGTGTCGGCGGTTCGATCCCGCCCCACACCACAAACCACTTCAACCAAAATCGAAGTGGTTTTTTTATGCATTTTGTCTATATCTTATATTCGCCGGGGTTTGATAAATATTATATCGGGGAATCTGAAAACGTTGACCTTAGATTGAAACAACATCAAACACGATTTTTCAGGCAGGCCAGTACCGCCTACACAAAAGACTGGAAGATCGTTAAAAAAATAACTGTAGCCAACCGATCCCATGCAAGAACCATCGAACATTATATCAAATCCATGAAATCAAAAATATTTATCAGAAAACTGATTGATGACCAGCTTTTTTATCTCCGGTTTTGCTCAATTGTATCCTCAAAATTTAATATTGAGATTCAATAACATTACTTGTGTCGGCGTTCCGAAATATCGTTCCGATTATTCGGAACGATTATTCGGAACGATCCCGCCCCACACCACAGGAGAAAAAACCAGGCGATTATGATAAATGAATTCATAGTCGCTTTTTTATTTGAGAAAAATTGTGGTTTTTTGTTTCTGCTTATTAAGGATACCGGAGTATAATATATAAGGATCAAACATGCTTATTTATTTACCTAATTCTTCGCTCCTTTCCTGACCATATTCAGCATCTCTTTTGATGCCCATCATTCTTATTGGTAATCATTTTCTGTTTCTTTGAAAAAATCTTCAGCCTATGTTTGGAAAATTAAATAACCAGGAAATTGAAGACCTTCTTCATGCCCAGGTGATTGCCCGCATTGCCTTAGTGGATGGGGAAAAGCCTTATGTGATTCCTATTAGTTATGGCTACGATGGCGTATATGTATATGGATTTACAAAAGAAGGGCTGAAGATGGATATTTTGAGAAAGAACCCCAATGTGTGCCTCGAGGTGGAAAATACCGAAAATATTGCCAACTGGCAAAGCGTGCTGGCCTGGGGAAAATTTGAAGAGCTGAAATCGGATCCGGAAAGAGCACAGGCATTAGAGGTCCTAAGCAAACGAATACTCCCCGTATTAAGCAGCGAAACCATGCGCCTTTCCCCTTTATGGCCTTTTTTGGATGAGAAGGAAACCAAAAAATTAGAGGGGATTGCTTTCCGCATCAGGCTGGAGGAAAAAACCGGCCGCTTCGAAAAAAGCCCGCGCCCCATTTATTACCCGGCGGGTTTGTGAGCAGTATCAAAACCACACCTGTTTAAAGTCATTGCCCAACCATCCCTGTTCAGATATTTTTGGATGGCTATTCTGTTGTAAAAATTTAGCGGAGGCAGAATCATTATGGAAATAAAATTGAAGAAGACGGGAACGATTGATGAATTCCAGTATTTATTTGGTATCGGATATCCTTTTTTAAAGATCGAATTCTATAATAAATCTGCTGTGCTTAGCGATCCAAAAAATTCAAAAATCCAGGCATCAAAAACCACATTCCAAAAAATTGGTCTTCAAAAGGAAGGTACAATTGAATTAACCGATGAATTAACCGTAGGCAATCTCGAAAAAAAACTGTTCGATGAATTTGGCATCAAATCGCAAATATTCAGAAAGGGCGGAACCGGCTTATGGCTCGAAACTTCAATGACCAACGAATGGTCGCTGGTCAAACAAAATGAGTATGGCCGCGAAATTGTACAACTCTCCCAAAATAAAATAATATAACTTTAGAATAACAGGTTTTTCAACTTATCCGGATTTGAAACCCTGATTTTCCCGGTATTGATCTCAATAAGTTTCTCCGATTTAAAATCGCTAAGTGTACGTATCAGCGATTCGGTAGCTGTTCCAATATAATGGGCAATATCTTCCCGTGAAATATCGATTGGGTTATCGCTCACTTCGCTGTTGTATTTCTGATTTAATTCAACAAGGGCTTTGGCAACCCGCTTTCTCAATGAACTATAAGCTAAGTTCACCAGCCTTTCTTCCTTATCTTTTACATTTTGGGTAATGATGTGAATGAATTTGGCGGCCACATTCATATCGGTATATACCATTGCCAAAAAATCTTCCTTTGGAATATGGATGATTTCAGCGTCTTCAAGCACAATGGCCGTATCGTCGTAATTTTTTTCTTCAATTAAAGCGGGATAACCCACAAAATCGCCCGGAGTAAAAATATCAATAATGTAATCTTTTCCATCCTCGTGCGATTTAACCGCTTTTACCTTCCCTTTGGCGATATAATAAAGATATTTTGGTCTTTTGCCTTCCTGGTATAACACCTGCTTCTTAGCATAATTTTCAATATCATATTTATCTGAAAGCTTTAATAAAAGCCCGGAATCTTTTACTCCTTTAAGGAACTCGTTAATACCCTGTTGCGATAAAGTATATGGCTGCTGCAGCACCTCCGATTTTTTCAGCCTTACTTCTATGGCATTTAGTAATTCGATATCATCGAAGGGTTTGGTAACATAATCATCGGCACCCATTTCCATTCCCTTTCTTAAATCGCTGCGTTCTGTTTTTGCAGTAAGAAAAATAAACGGGATGTGCTGTGCATCCGTATTTTTCTTAAGCATGTGTAAAACGCCATAGCCATCCAACTCGGGCATCATGATGTCGCAAACAATGATGTCGGGTTTTTCCTTTATGGCGGTTTCCACACCAATTTTTCCGTTTTCTGCGGTAATGGTTTTGTATCCTGCCAGTTCTAAAATTTCGGCTGTATTTTCCCTGATGTCGACGTTATCGTCGATAACCAATACGGTTTTTGCCATTTCTAATTTCTGGTTAATGGTATTTTAATGGTTACGTTGGTTCCTTTATTCAGTTCGCTGTCAATTTTTACTTTCCCATTCATGAGATCTACAAATCTTTTTACAATATGCAGGCCGAGGCCGGTTCCCTGAATATTGGTTGCATTGGCGCTTCGGAAAAAACTGGAGAATAAATGCCCCTGGTCTTCCTTTGGTATGCCAATGCCTTCATCACACACTTTCAGGTTCACCTCTCTATTGGTAACTTTTGCCAAGAGGTTAATGGTTTTGTCTTCTCCCGAAAATTTAATGGCATTTGTAACTAAGTTCACCAGCACATTTTTCAGCAATTTCCGGTCAACAAAAATATGCTTATTGCCCGCAAACTGAAGTTCTATTTTCTGGCCTTTTCTCAACAATACCGAGGTTTCTTCAACAAGGTCCTGAAGAAATTCTTCCAGGTTGAGTTCCATTGGCCTGCTTTCCACCTTTCCTTCATCCAGCCTGCCTAAAGAAAGAAAGTCTTCCAAAATTTCATTCAACTGGCTTACCGAATTCCTGATCTTATTGATGTGTTTATCTCTTTTGGGCTGGTCTTCGGTTTTTGTGTACCTGCCAAGTAAAGATGCGGAAGAAAGCACCGTGCTTAGCGGTGTTCTAAACTCATGCGATGCCATAGAAACAAACCTTCCCTTTATTTCATTGAGTTCTCTTTCTTTTGCAAGCGCATCGCTCAGTTCTTCCTGCGACCGCTGCAGTTTGGCCAGCGCCTCTCTCAGAATCAGGGTGCGTTCTTCTACTTTAGCTTCCAGTTCGGTATTGAGCTTTTTTACTTCGCCGGTAATTTGCTCCAGCCGGTGTTGCTGGTTAAGCATGGCGTGCTCAATGAGTTTTCTTTGGGTAATATCAATAATAAACGCAATGATGAATTGCTCTCCCTCTCTTTTGTATGCACTAAGGCTTACTTCAACCGAAAATTTTTCGCCATTTTTTTTCATCCCGTACAAATCGCGCCCATGCCCCATTTCCCGGTTAGAAGGGTGAGCTGCAAAATGTTCGCGCAACTCTGTATGATGGTGGCGGTGCGATTCCGGGATCAGGGTTTCTACGGGTTTACCAATAATTTCATCGTCATTATACTGAAACATTTTTTTTGCGGCCGGATTAATTAATACAATTGTTCCCCGGGCATCGGTTAAAATAATGCCTTCGGTAGCATTTTCGAATAATGAAGTAAGGTGTGCAATATGCCTGTGCATCAGTATATAAAGAACACAAAATTATTGATTAATAATCGAAATCAGATTCCCGGAAAGGCAGAATTAGGGGTATATGTAATGGTTTCCGTGAATTCAACAGTGGGCAATAATTGCCGTAAAGAAACCGGATTCAGAAACCATTCCGCAAATTCTACTGGCAGGTTTTGCCGTGCAATATTTTTCTCTTACTAAATTTTAAATCATTTATTGATGAAGCATCTTCAAAAAATTCATCATGAAAAGACGAACCGCACTACACCTTTTTTATGAAGTACATGTCATTCCTGCATTCCAAAATATTTCGCGGCAAAATAATTCGTCAAAAGCTAAAAAATGAAAACCCTGATATTAATCAGTTATGCTTCTGATGGCTATTATATTGACTGTTCAATTCTGCTAAATAATTTTATACTGTACAAATTATTTTAAATTCGCACTGTTGTTTTCTGATTGAGCGCATATTTATGTTTATATTTTCTTCAATTTTGCAGGCGTAAACCATCCCCAACAAACCTAACCGGAACAGTTAAGTTAAAATTGGAAATCAACCTGTTAAACCTAAGCTTTATGGCAAATAAAAAAATTTTTGCAGCATTTACCCTGGTATTTTGCCTGTTTTGTTCTTTTCAGGTATTTGCGCAAACCGACACCGCTGCGGCAGCCACTACCGCAAGTCCGCATTTAAATCCCGCATTTATCTTACTGGTATCCGTAGCTGTAATTTTTGCTTTTCTTATCGCCGTTTTAGGATATGTGCTGGTATCGCTTTCGGGGGTTTATGTAAAAAAACCTTTGGATGAAGATGGTGGAAATCCGGGGAAAACAACAGCAGTTAAATCCGCCGGTATGCTTGCAGTATTACTGTTGGTTTCGGGGTTGGTGAATGCACAGGAACCCGCAGCAGGAGCGGTGGAAACAGGATCTGTTTCAGCAAATATTGCAGGAATGACACCCACTGCATTTTTTCTGCTGATTCTTACCATTTTTATTGAAACGATAATTGTATTTGTACTGCTTTGGAACATCTCAAACCTGGTAAAAAAATCGAAACAAGCCTCCGGCGAACCGGGAAAATCGAACCTCAGGTGGTGGGTTGCCGCAATTGTGGCTTTCCTCCTGTTTAATGGAGTTTATATCTGGAAAAACAATGGGCCTGAACCGGAAGTTGCTTCTGCAACAGCAATAAAAAAAGAAGAGGTGAACGAAAACACGGTTAAAATTCTTACCGGTAAAGGAGATTTAGATGCCGGTAAAGAAATATTCATAAAATCCTGCGTAGTATGCCATGGTAATGAAGGAGAAGGGGTGATAGGGCCAAACCTTACCGATAACTTTTGGTTGCATGGTGCGAACATTAAAAACATCTTCCATACCGTACACGATGGTATCAACGCCATGCCGCCATGGAAAACAACCTATTCTAATAAAGAAATAGAACAGGTTTGCAGTTATGTTGTATCGCTGCACGGCACCCATCCAAAAAATCCAAAAGCTCCCGAGGGCAAGGAAGAAGAAATAACAGATCAGGCCGCAACAGGTAATGCTGCAGCAACTGATTCTACAGCCTCACCCGCAAAATAATCGGTTGCTTTTTCTGTCATTAAAATCATCAACTTTTTCTAAAGGGGAAATTCTATCATTTCCCCTTATTTTTTACTGATGAAATTACCCGGTGGCATTTATAACCCGGAGTTACAAATTATATTGAAAACACCGTTCCCCTTTGTTTCATTTACTACCAGAGCGTTGAAGCTTGACAATGTTACATATCATTTAACGGATTTTACACAACAAAATATTAATTTACATTGTCATTTGAAATTATAGTTTCAAATTTTAAAAATCACAAAAAATGATGATAAAAAAATTATTATTCGTACTTATTGCCATGGGAACCATGCAGGCCTTTGGCCAGGATAAAGAAAACGGTCGCCATAACGAAATGCATCATAAAAAATCAACGGCATCCGAAAAGCCGGGTGATAAATGGATGATGTTTACCCGGGGAATTGGAGTGAGTTTTCAGGGTTTCAACAAACTGGACGACCGGATTAAAAATTTTCCACAATATGAAGGGCTTAAAGATCGTGCCTTCACCCTCTCACTTGGAACCCTGAATCAATATAAGAACTTTTTATCGGGGTTAGATATAACCGGGGGAAGCAGCATGAGTGGCCACCGCGATAAAAAGAGCAGTACCACCCATTTTTTAAGTGCCGCAGTGGATCTCGGCTACGATGTTATTCCAACTGAAAAGGTATTATTATACCCCTTTGTGGGGTTTGGTGGAGAATCGTACCGGGTTAAATATTATAAAGACAATTCGGGAATAGATTTTGATGCCGTTGCCGGATCAACTACTGTACAAAACAGCTTAAAGCCTTTAATTTTAAATAATGGCTGGTTTAGCTGGAGAGCCGGTATTGGGGTTGGTATTAAATCGCCAACAGGTAATAGTATGGCCATGCTAAAAGCCGGATACACCGGAAGTTTTAAAAGCAGATCCTGGAAAAGTTCAGATAACCAAACGCTTGACAATGCCCCTTCCGACAGGCTGGGCCGGGTTTTTGTTTCCATTGTGTTTGGCGGGATGAACAATAAAATGAAATAATGGCTCCCGGGCTTAAAAAAGACAGGCCGGTTAAATCCGGCCTTTTTCTTTTTCTATCAATCAACGTAAACTAACTTAATTCAAGGGTGCTCATAAAACAATAGGGATCTATTGAATTAATTAAATCCACTTCTGTGGGAAACTCCGCCATTTGAAGCGCCAGTACAAACTGTGCTTCGCGCATTTGCCAAAGAAATAATTTAGATGGCTCATCGGTCATTAAAAAAATTTCCGGCAGCATTTCTTTTAGCAATCCATTCCAACATGCTTCACGGAATTTTTCTTCCGGCGTTACTTTCGATTGTTCGGCATCCCTTTCGAGTTGCTGGCGGTTCGCAAACCGGCTGCCTGAAATAAGCACCACCTCCTGCTGATTTAAACACTTTGCCATTTTCATATATTTTCAGCGATATGACAGAAAACGACAAAGCTGTTATTTTTAGTATGTAGAAAATTCTGTTAACAGTTTGAGATTTCGCTAACATTCAAAAATAGCAGGAGCTTCATACTCCGTACCCAAAACCGGTTTCAGTTATAAAAAATTAAGGATTTTGGCTATTTCCAATAATTTATACCGGCCAAAACAACTAATCCATATTGTTGAAAACTTAGGAATAACTCTGTTTGCATTACCATTAATTTACTGTTGCGAATTTTTCCCCGCATAATTACATGATGCCATCACTAGCTACCCCCGAACCAGAGCAGGGATACCTGCAAGGCTATGCTACGGTTCATTCCTGGTTAAATGGTGAAAAATGCCTCATTGCCGATGTTCCCATTGCCGCGGGAACTGAATTGTGTGCATTTTCAGCACTGGCCGTTTTGGAAAGCCCAAACTACCTTACACTACAGGTGGGGGTTAATAAACACATCCTCCTTAACCCGCCGGTTTTGCAATACATAAACCACAGTTGTGAGCCTAACGTATTTTTTGATACCAGCGCCATGTTGCTCCTGGCATTAAAAGATATTAAGCCCAAAGAGGAACTGAAGTTTTTCTATCCTTCCACAGAATGGGAAATGGATCGCTCCTTTATTTGCAATTGCCACGCCAGCACCTGCCTGGGTATTATACGGGGCGCCAGGTTCATTCCAAAAAACATTTTAGCAAAACACCGGCTTACCGGTTTTATACAGCAACAAATGGCAACATCAGGATTAGAAAATGAATAGCGATAATTCTACATCAGAAAAAAAGAAAAAAATCAGCAACGAGAAAATTTGGGTGTTTGCTCCATATACGCAAACCACTGATGCTAACCTTGATTACTACTGCGATTATACCCAGAGTATTGCTGAATATGAGCGGGTGTTTGCTTCCCGCGCCATTCCCTGGGAATGGGTTCCGGTAAGGTTGCATAATATAGATAAAGTTATTGCTTCCGTTCTTTCGGAATCGGAATTAACAGGTTTACAACCCGTTGTTTTAAATCTATGTGATGGGGATGAAATAAACGGATCGCCCGGAGTAACCGTTATCAAAAAATTGCAAAATGCCGGTATGGTTTTTACCGGCGCCGATGAAAAATTTTTCGCCCTCACCACCTCTAAAATCCCCATGAAACATGCGTTTGATGTTGCGGGGGTTCCTACTCCTTTATGGGAAATTGTTAATGAAAAAGATGATCAAATTTTTGATCGGCTTGGCGCACCACTAATCATTAAGCCTGCTGTTTCCGGCGGGAGCCTTGGAGTAGGCATCAAAAATGTGGTTTATAATTTTTCAGAATTAAGGCAGGTGGTAAAATCGATAAAAAGAGGTTACCGGGGCTGGAACCTTGCAAGCGATGGCGTAATTGCTGAACAATTTATACAGGGTCGGGAGTTTACCGTATTCATCAGCGGATCGGCAAACAACCCGGAAAATGCACATATCTATTCGCCGGTTGAGCGTGTTTTTCACCCTTCGCTTCCTCCCGATCAGCGGTTTCTGTCGTTCGACAGGCTTTGGGAGATTTACGAAGCTGAAACGGCTATGCCCGATGAGGGCAACTTTTATGAATATCAGTTAGCGCCCCCGGAACTTCATGATGAATTAAAGGGCATAAGCTGGGCGGCTTATTGTGCAACCAACGGTAAAGGATATACGAGAGTTGACATCCGGCTGGATGAACACAGCCGGAAATTCTACATACTTGAAGTAAACGCACAGTGTGGGATAAGTGAAGATGAAAATTATACTTCCATCGGAGCCATACTGAAGTATTCTGAAAAAGATTTTTCGGGGCTTGTGTTTGAAATTATTGCCGATGGCAAACGCAGAAAAAAGAAAGCCCCCGCAGTTATTAAAGTACGCCGCAACCGAAAAGAAAGAGCATAAAACCTATGAAAGGGCTAAACATTTGTGTATTATTACCCGATTATTCAACATCTTCAGTTGATTACCAGCATTACGATCCGCCAAGAGATATTTCTGCACTTCTTCCCAACTGCCGCTTTACACATATCTTCCTGAATAAGCTTACCGTTTACAGGCAGCTTAAGGATCTGGCCAAACAAGAATTCCACATCTTCGTAAACCTTTGTGAAGGGTATTTAGACTGGGAGGTTCCATCGATAGATGTTCCCTATTATCTTCAACTGCTTAATTTGCCCTATACCGGCCCCGACACCCTGCTTTACGACCCCGAGAAAGTGGTTATGAAATATGTGGCATTTACACGGGGCATTAAAACCCCAGCTTTTGCCCTTATAAAAGATGAAGATAACCTGGAACGCCAAATTGAAAAGCTCCGGTTTCCCCTGTTTGTAAAACCTGCTAAAGCCGGCGACAGCCTGGGTATTGATGAACATTCACTGGTTCATAATATCCAGGACCTGAAAATACAGGTAAACCAACTTCTTCCCCAATATCCGGAATTGCTGGCAGAAGAATATATTGACGGAAGAGAATTTACGGTGCTTGTTGCCGCCAACCCTTCCGTGCCCGGAAAAGCCATTTCCTTTCTGCCGGTAGAATACGTTTTTCCAAAAGGATTTACTTACAAAACATACCAGTTAAAAACCTCCGAGCTTCATCCAGATGCCAACCTGCCTGTAAAAGATGCTGTACTTTCAGAAAAACTTAGAAAATCTGCTGAACAAATTTTTTGCGGATTTAACGGGAAGGGATATGCGCGGCTCGATTTCAGGATGAACGAAGCCGGGGAACTGTTCTTTCTTGAAATCAATTTTACCTGTTCCATATTTTATAAAGATGGCTTTGAGGGCTCTGCCGATTATATTGTAAAAGCGGATGGAATTGGCCAATCCGGGTTTTTGGAACTAATTATAAAAGAAGGAATGGCTCGTTTTGAGCGAAGCAGGAGTTGTTTTGAAATGCGGGGCAATGCCATATCGGGTTATGGTATTTATGCGATCCGCGATATTAAAAAAGATGAGGTGGTTTTTAAGGGTGAAGAACGGCCTCAGCGGCTGGTTAGCCTGGAGTATGTAACCCGGAACTGGGAAGATGCACAAATTGAAGATTTCAGACGATATGCTTACCCGGTGGGGTCGAATACTTACCTGCTGTGGTCGGATAACCCGAAAGACTGGGCGCCACAAAACCACTCCTGTGTGGCAAATACATTTTATTCCGGATTAAATGTGCTTGCAGCAAGAGATATTAAAACCGGCGAAGAGCTTACGCTCGATTATGCGTTATTGTTAGATGAAACGGCTGCGCCCTTTCAATGTAATTGTAAATCTCCGTCGTGCAGGGGCATGGTAAAAGGAATTAAAAAAAAGACTACTGATTTTAATCCGGTTCTTTTGCAAACAGCAGGTAGGCAGAGTCGCCAATCTCCATAAATCCGGTTTCGTAACAATAATAGCGGATCTGTTTTCCCGGCTTATATTGTAATCCGGTAAAAATGCCGGGCAGAAACCCGAAATTAAGCAGGCTTTTTCTGTTGTAAATCAGGGTGTGGTTGTTTTCCAACAAATGAAGAATGATTTGCCGGTTTCGCATTAATGCCTGGTTAATTTCCTTTACATGAAGCGGTTGTTTTTGAAGTTGGTTGTGGTAATTGTTTCGGCAAACATCATTACAGAATTTTTTGTCGGTTCTGCCACGCAGGCCATTCCCACAATAAAGACAGGGTTTGTATATTTTTTCTCCTCCTTTCATCTCCGCTAATTTCATTTTTACAGAACATAAACATGAAACTGATGCCTTGTTTTTTTCCTGATCAGAGGTGTTATTTTCCTCTAATGAAATTTCGTTACCCGTTTTAAACGTTTATTATACGGCTATAATAAAGGTTGCTGTGCATATTTGTGTTGTTATTTAATTGAGGATTTAAAAACAAAAAACATGTCAAATTACGCGCTCAGAAACAAAGTACAGTTGATTGGCAATTTGGGAGGCAACCCGGAGATAAGAACAACCGATTCGGGCAAAAAACTCGCTAAATTTTCGGTGGCTACCAATGAGGTGTACCAAACTGCAACAGGTGAAAAAGTAAAGGAAACCCAATGGCACAACCTTGTAGCCTGGGGGAAAACGGCAGATTTTGTGGAGAAATATCTGAACAAGGGTGCCGAGGTGGTGATTGAAGGTAAGTTGCTAAACCGCAATTATACCGATAAAGAAGGGAATAAAAAGTACGTTTCCGAAGTTCAGGTTAATGAACTGCTGCTGCTTGGGTCGAAATCAACGGAGGACTAAGTGTGGAGCGGTGTGGGTGATGAGGCGGGTAGTTGTCAAACTGGGTCGATGATTACCTGCCGAAATCATCCTGCAACCGAATAATATCGGTTTCATCGCTTGGGTTTTGAGGATCGGTGTGCATCCAGATTTCGGCTACAATGCCCCAGGTATCTGTGCCAATTAACCGATGACGTTCTCCTTGTTTCAATCGAATAATTTCGCCGGTTTGTAATTGTCGGCTGTCGCCTTCCTTATTGGTATGGCTTGTAGAAACGGCTGCACTTCCGCTGATTAATTTCCAAATTTCGGCACGGCGATGGTGGTATTGCCAGCTTAGTTTTTTCCCGGGTTCCACAAGCAGGATTTTAGGGCTGAGTTTTCCGCCTGAAAGCAGTTGTTCCGCATCTTCTTCCGGAAAATAGGCTTCTATAAAGGCCGGCGCTAATTGTTCTTTAATTACAAAAAAGCCACCCCAGGGGCGGGCATCATCAAAACTACTGATTTCAAATTTTTTTTCTTCCAGCATTTTTCGGGTATGCTGAAATATTTCGTGCTTTTCCATAGTAATTATCTGCCCATGAACACCATCAGAATCTGAACATCGCTGGGGTTTACTCCAGATATTCTTGATGCCTGGCCCAGGGTTCGTGGTTGAATTTTTTTAAACTTTTGTTTTGCTTCGGCGCTTAAAGAAACGAGTTTTTCGTAATTAAAGTTTTCGGGAATGGTCAGATTTTCAAGAATTTTCATTTTTTGTACCAGCTCCTTTTCCTTTTGAATATAGGTTCCGTATTTCAACTGGATTTCTGCTTGTTCAACATGTTCATTATCAATGTTTTGTATTATGTTTTGTAAAACCGGTACATATTCTTTCATATTTAAAATTGACACGGATGGCCTTAATGCCAGTTGTGCTAATTTTTGATTTGATTGCAACGGAGCGGAGTTAATCGCTTCAAGGTAATTATTAACCTCATTGGGTTTAATACTGGTTTGCTGAAGGTTTTCGATAAGGTTGTTTACCTTTTTTGTTTTAGATAAAAGTAAATCCATCCTTTGCTGAGAGGCGAGGCCCAGGCGGTAACTCAGTTCTGTTAAGCGCATATCTGCGTTATCCTGTCGTAACAGCGTTCTGAATTCTGCGCGGCTGGTAAACATCCGGTAAGGCTCTTCAGTCCCTTTATTAATCAGGTCGTCAATTAAAACGCCGATATAAGCATCGGATCTGCCTAACACGAATGGCTCATGTTCTGCCGAACTTAAATGCGCATTTATTCCGGCCATTATACCCTGCCCTGCAGCTTCTTCATACCCCGTGGTTCCGTTAATCTGGCCGGCAAAAAACAGGTTTCTTATCTTTTTGGTTTCAAGATTAAATTTAAGCTGGGTTGGGGGGAAGTAATCGTATTCTATGGCGTAGCCGGGCCTGAACATTCTGCAGTTTTCGAAGCCGGGCACTTTTTTTAATGCAGCAAGCTGGGTATTTTCATCGAGCGAGGTAGAAAATCCGTTCACATAAATTTCAACGGTATTCCAACCTTCGGGTTCTACAAAAAGCTGATGTTTATCCCGTTCGGCAAAACGGCTTATTTTATCTTCAATACTGGGGCAGTACCGAGGGCCGGTTCCGGAAATTCTGCCCTGGTACATCGGGCTGGAATCGAATCCGGTTCTAAGTATATCGTGCACTTCGGGAGAGGTATAGGTTACCCAGCACGATCTTTGCTTTTCGGGTATCAGGCCGGGTTTTTCTAAAAAGCTGAATCCGGTTATTTCTTCATCGCCTTTTTGTTCTTCAAATTTGCTGTAATTGAGGCTTCGTCCATCAATTCTGGGTGGGGTACCGGTTTTTAGCCTGCTGCTTTCAAATCCGAGAGAAACTAATTGTTCAGTTATACCGGTTGCTGATTTTTCGGCAACCCTGCCTCCGCCAAAATTTTTTTCTCCAATATGGATAACTCCATTCAGGAAGGTGCCATTGGTAAGTACAACCGTTTTGCTGGTAATATGGTGGCCCAATCCGGTTACAACCCCCTGCACTTGTCCGTTAGATACAATCAGTTCTTTAACCATATCCTGGTAAAAATGCACATTTGGGGTATTTTCCAGCATTTCACGCCAGGTGGCGGCAAAAAGCATCCTGTCGTTTTGAGAACGGGGGCTCCACATTGCCGGACCTTTTGATTTATTCAGCATCCTAAACTGAATCATACTGCGGTTGGAAACGATTCCGCTGTATCCGCCAAGTGCATCAATTTCCCGAACAATTTGTCCTTTTCCTATTCCACCCATTGCTGGGTTACAGCTCATTTGTGCTATGGTTTGCATATTCATGGTTATCAGCAGCACACTACTGCCCATGTTTGCTGCAGCAGCAGCGGCTTCACATCCGGCATGCCCGGCGCCCACCACAATACAATCATACGTAGGAAACATCTGGCTGCAAAGGTAAGTCAGCTAAAAATCAGGTTCTAATTAAACCTGCTGAATAATTTTTTTTCCGCCATTAATTCATTCAGATTAACTCCTTTATTCACCCGGTATAGTTCATCCCGGTTAAGTTTTTCCAATTCCTTAAACCTTTCGGCCGATTGTAAGAGAAAATTTAGCCTGCTATTTATGGGTAATTTATTTTGAGATGATATTTCTCCGAGCCGTAAAACCATATTTTCTACAGCTTTTAGTCCTGCTGAAGCAAGAGACTGAAAATAAGCCTGGGCTTGTAAAATTGAAATATTAGGTATTTGAATACCCGCAACAGGCCCCACCTGAATATTAGTAAAATGCCAGCACAGCCTGAGGTCCGATTCCAGCGCAAGGTTGAAATAAAATAAGGGAACCACATGCTCTAACTGCCAGTTTTTTCCAAAATTATCCCAGGATGTTTCGGGAGTAAACTGATTTTCAATCCAACTACGAAAGCCGGGTATGTCGATACCAAAATAGCCGGCATACTCCAAAGATGGCTGGCGTTCTAATACGTATCGCCTTAGTGCTACCTGCCATTTTCTTTTTTCCAGTGCGTTTTGAGGTTTCATGATGAAACAGTTTTACGTGAAACGGCATGTAAAATTATGTTTCTCTCTGAAACGGTTTAGCGTGGAACTAAAAATATTTTTGAAGAAGGTGGTTTTCTTTACGCGTCATTTCCGTTTTATCGCCAGGTGTTTTATCGGAAAATCCAAAAATGTGTAATATGCCATGAAAGATAACCCGGTGTATTTCAGTATTTTTTGAAGATTTAAATTGAATGGCATTTTCCCAAACGCGATCGGTACTAATATAAATTTCTGATGATATCCCAGAATCTGGGGGGTAGTCGAAGGTGATGATATCCGTAAAATAATCGTGTTGGAGGTATTCCCGGTTTATTTTCAGTAATTCTTTATCGGTACAAAAAATGATATTAAGCCCGGGCCGGTTTATTTTTTCCTTTTTAAATTGCCTGATGATGAACTCCTTTAATTTATTTCTGTTTTTAAGCAACGAAGGAGTATTAAAAAAATGTATTTCCATGTTTTTCTTATCTCGAAATTAATCAACTTTAAATTGAAATAGTTTTACACTATAAATAAACCCATGACCAAAAAGCTTTCGGAGGTAGGTATTGGAGAAACGGTGGTGATTGATTCTTTTGCATCGGATGTTATCTTTTTGAAACTCATGGAAATGGGTTGTCTTCCGGGTGAAAAAATTACGGTTGAACAAATAGCCCCGCTTAAGGATCCCATATCTATTTATGTTGCCGGCTACCGACTTAGCCTGCGGCTGAATGAAGCGCAACAAATTTTGGTATCAGATTTATAAATAAATGGATGTTGGCCTTTTTTTTGGATCTTTTAATCCCATCCACCATGGGCATTTAATAGTTGCTTCTCATGTTGTACAATCCGGGTTGGTACAGGAAGTTTGGTTTGTGGTATCTCCTCAAAATCCTTTTAAAAACCCGGGATCCCTGTTGAATGAGAATCACCGTTATTACCTTGTTCAGGAAGCTGTTGAAGGCGCCAATAACCTCAGGGCAAGTAATATCGAGTTTAAATTACCCAAACCATCGTACACGGTTAATACCCTCGCTTACTTAAAAGAAAAATATCCCGAACACCATTTTTCGATCATCATGGGAAGCGACAGTTTTCAAAACCTGCCCAACTGGAAAAATGCTGAACACATCATTTTAAATTATCCCATCATCATTTACCCCAGAAAAAATCATGAAATAAAAAATGATTCTGGGGCCAACATCAGCATTGCAAAAGCCCCATTAATTGAAATTTCGTCTACACATATACGTGAGTTAATACGTTCCCGGAAATCGATCAGGTACTACGTTCCCGAAACCGTAAGAACAGCCATTGAAACCAATATGTTCTACTACACAGAATCAGAAAATCCAACCCATCAATAAAACCAAAATAACAATAACGGGAGCGGGTAAACGCGTAAATCGGAGCAACGAATAAACAGTCGCAATAACCGCCAGGTTAACCCACCCTTTCTGGCCATTGGTAAACGGATGAAGATCGGTAAGCAGGTACAACAACGCAGCCCACATAAAGCCTGCTACAATGGCATTTATACCTTCCATAGCGCGGTACACCACTACATATTTTTTAAGGTTGATCCATACCGGGAAAAAGAAAAGCACAAGCAATGCACTGGGTAAAAACAAGGCAACAGATCCGATCGCACAACCTATCGCCTGCATCCATTTTCCCTTCTCACGAAGGGCAATCCCACCCACAAACGAACCTATAGAAAACGTGGGGCCGGGAATGGCACGCACAATACCATAACCGGTAAGAATATCGTTTTTAGTAAGCTTTATGGCGCCGGGATTCTTAATGGTGTTGTTCGAATTCGGCCTTGCCACATACTGATCAAGCATCATAGGAACCAGCACATCGCTTCCGCCAAAAACAAAACTGCCAAACCGGTAAAAATTTTCGAACAGGTTAAAAGCGTGGCGGTTTTCCCAATTATTTTTTCGTGCAGCTTCACTAAAAATACCGGCAACAGCAAAAATCAACACAAATAACCAGATGTTTGTCCACCTGATGTGTTTGGGTTTAATCACTTCCTTTTCGGGAATCCGCCTGCTGCTAATATTGGTAATGGCGCCTCCCAGCAATATTAAAACCGGAAAAACCCATGGTGTTTTAAAAAGCAGGTAGGTAACCAGCATGGAAACCAGCATTAAAATTAGTGTTATCAGGTTCCGTATCGAAATATGAAAAATTCTTACTGAGGCATACATCAGAAACCCTATTGCCAGCGATTCAATATATTTCAGCGGCCCGTTTGCTAAATCAACGCCATGACTAACCACAAAAAAGGAAATAAGCCCCATAATGGTACATGCCGGTAAAATCCAGATAAGCAGGGTGAGTACGGCAAGTGGCACCCCTCCCCGCTTAAATCCTATTAAGGTTACGATCTGGCTGGATGATGCGCCTGGCAACAACTGGCAAAAAGAATTGTACTCCATTAGTTCTTCTTCCGTTATATCCCTTCTTTTGTGTACGAAGGATTTCAACATCATACCCAAATGCCCCTGGGGACCGCCAAAAGCAGTAATGCTGTATAAAAAAACAGATTTTAAAAAAGGGATATGTCGAAGCAGGTACAATTCAGTAAACGTTAAGGGAAGTTAACGCAAAATGAATGTAAAAATCCTGATTTTGGTAAGATGCCTAAATTAAAAGCGGTTAAAAACTTCCGCAAAAGGGCTTAAACTTAACATTATAAACCATACCGGGCGCTTATTTCAAGCATTCTGTCGATCGGTTTTTTAGCTGCAAGCCGAAGTGATTCATCCATGGTAATTTCAGGCATTTCGTATTTCATACAGAGATATAGTTTTTCAAGGGTATTTAACTTCATATACGGACAATCGTTGCAGGCACATGAATTTTCGGGAGGAGCCGGAATAAAGGTTTTTTCCGGACTGTTTTTTTGCATCTGGTGCAATATGCCATTTTCAGTAACCACAATAAAAGTATCCGAAGGGTTTTCTTTGGTATATTTTAATAAAGCGGAAGTACTTCCAATAAAATCGGCAATGCGCAAAACCGGTTCTTCACATTCCGGATGGGCAATAACCTTTGCCTGTGGGTAACGAATTTTAAGTTTGGTGATCTTTTCGAGGCTGAAAATTTCGTGCACCTGGCAGGAGCCATTCCAAAGCAACATTTCCCTACCCGTTTTTTTGCTCAAATAAGCCCCAAGGTTTCTGTCGGGCGCAAAAATGATGGGTTGGTCTGCCGGAATGCTTTCAATGATTTTTTGGGCATTAGACGACGTACAGATAATATCGCTCAGGGCCTTAATCTCTGCACTGCAATTTATATAGGTGATAACCACATGATTGGGATGTTTAACTTTAAATGCCTTAAAAAGATCAGGCGGTGCAGAATTAGCCAGTGAACAACCGGCATTCAGATCGGGAAGCAATACTTTTTTAAAAGGATTCAGAATTTTTGCAGTTTCGGCCATAAAATGCACACCGGCAAATACAATCACATCAGCATCTGTACTGGCTGCTTTCTGCGAAAGCCCAAGGCTGTCCCCAATAAAATCGGCCACATCCTGAATATCCGGTTCCTGGTAATAGTGTGCAATAAGGATCGCATTCTTTTCCTTTTTCAGTTTTTCAATTTCCGAAAATAAATCAAGCGAAGGATCAACATCAATATCCAAAAATCCTTTTTCAGCAACCAGCAATTCATTTTTGTTGATATCTGCGCTAATATTCATTAATAATTATTTTTTATATAAAAGCCCTATTACTATTAGGGATGTGAATTTGGGAAAAGAAAGTTTTTAAAGTACTTGCAAAATTAAAATAATTGATTAACTAACACCCTATCCACTTCATATTAACAACCTGGAAAAGAGAACATTTTGTGTGGTAAATGAAGGTTAGCTTATGTTTTAATATTATAATGATAAGTTTCTGTTAACAAATGTTGGTAAAGTATCCGGTGGAAAAACAATTTAAAAAAACCTGCGGGAAAATATGTGGATTTTCTTTTTTATGGGATGCTTAAAAAGGGGAATGTAAAATTATACCGGAAAAACAAGCGGGAGTTTTCCTTTTTTATCCTCAATTGTAAATTTAAAACTTTCAGTCTATCCACATATTTTTATGATTATACAGGTACAGGGTGGAAATCCTCAAATACAAAACCCTTTATTTTATTATCCTAATCTGCAAAAATGTAACAGATTGCTTATCCCTTCTGAATTTTAAGGCTTTTCCACAATTTGTTAATATTCATATTTACCCTATTTTTGCCCTCCAAAAATTAATTATAGCACATGCAGATTATCCAAACCATTCGGGAAAAAGGGGCAGTAATCGTGATTATTGTTATTTCCCTGAGCCTGATCGGGTTCATATTAATGGATGCAAGACAGGGAGCGAGCGGCCTTTTTGGTTCTAATTCTACCAAAATAGGTAAGGTTAATGGTGAAAGTATCGATCTTAATTACTTTAATACGAAGTTTGACGAAATGGAAGCCCGGAACGGGCAGAGATCTTCAGGCTCCCAAACCGATCAAATCAGAGAACAGGTTTGGAACCAGATTGTAGCAGAAAAAATATTTATGGAAGAAGCCGATAAACTGGGTATCAATTTTACATCGGCCGAATTAACGCAGGTTTTGCTTAGCAGTGATCCATCCAATCCCCTAATGCAGGAACAGGGAATGGTTGATGAAGCCACCGGAAAACTGGATTTAACCAAAGCACAAACCGCACTTAACAACATTAAGAAATCGAAAGGCGACCAGCGGGAAATGATCAACGCACAAATTGTAAATCCGCTTCGGTTAAACTCCATCGTAAATAAATATTCAGCGCTGATAAGTTCCAGTGTATATTATCCAACCTGGATGCAGGAAAAGGATAATTCCGAATCCGACAATTTTGCTCAAATCAGTTATGTAAATATTCCTTTTAATGTAATAGCCGATAGTACAATAAAAGTTAGTGATGACGATGTAAATGCTTATGTAAAAAAACACAAAGGTCTGTTTAAACAGGAAGCCGGACGCATGATTTCTTATGCTTCATTCAGCCAAAACCCAAGTGCAGAAGATAGCGCCAATATTAAAAATATGGTTTCTGCTTTGGTTCAGCCATTTAAGGAAGATACGGTTGCATCCACTTTTGTATTAAAGAATGCATCCACTATTGAATATGCAGACCAGTTTCAAACAAAAGCCCAACTGAATAACCCATATATAGATTCCATTGTTGCATTAGGAAAAGGAGGTGTTTACGGCCCGTACATCGATCGTGGATCTAAAAGCTATGCCATTGCCAAACTGGTAGATGTTAAGATGTTGCCGGATAGTGTGCAGGCAAGACATATTTTAATTCCATCTGTTGACAGGCAAACAGGTCAGGAAATTCGCTCTGATTCTGCCGCAAAAGCTTTGGCAGACAGCCTGCTGTCAGCAATTAAAGCGGGGTCGGATTTTTCATCGCTTGCCGTTCAGTTTTCGAGCGATATGGGCAGTAAAGTTAAAGGAGGAGACCTTGGGTATTTTGCCAATGGAGCAATGGTTCCGGAGTTTAATAATTTTTGTTTCAATAACCCGGTAGGCTCAAAAGATGTTGTAAAAACTACTTTCGGATATCATGTAATTGATATAACCGGGCAAAAAGGAATGAGCCCGGCCTATAAAATTGCTTTTGTAGGAAAAGAAATAATTCCAAGTGATGTTACCATTAATAACGCCAGCCTGGAAGCAACAAAAGCTTCGGCAACCGGAAATAAAGCGGCACTCGAAAAATTTCTTGCCCAAAACGGACTTCATCTTACCGAAGTTCCAAGCCTGATAAAAGAAAACGATTATGCTATTCCGGGTTTGCAGGATGCAAGAAATTTGGTTAGCTGGGCATTTAAAGCGAAGAAAGGCGAATTAAGCGATCCCTTACCCGTTGGTGATAATTTTATTGTTGCCACGGTTGATAAAATTTTTGAGGAAGGCTTACAGGATGCTGCAACAGCACGCCCCGGGGCAGAAGCCATTATTATAAAAGAGAAAAAATCAGCCATCATCATTAAAAAAACCGGTGAAACCCCAACCCTTGAAGCCGCTGCCGCTGCTTATGGAAAATCTGTTGAGGAAGCCGGAGCGGATTCTTCGCTCACAATGGTTAGCCAGATTATAAACGGATTGGGGGTTGAACCTAAGGTAATTGGCGCTTCCTTTAATAAAACCTATCAGCAAAAACCATCTCCGGCTTTTACCGGCACAAATGGTGTTTATGTTCTGAAGGTAAACAGCATCCAGGCAAAAACCGCACAAACTCCTGAGGCGCTGAAACAGCAGGCTACAACAAAATTAAACACGATGCGCGGGCAGGTTGGAAACTGGTATGAAGGATTAAAAAGTATTGCGAATATTAAAGATGAGCGGAGCCGCTTTTTTTAAAGTATAAAATTTTAAAAGTGCCGGCCAAACAAGGAGCCGGCATTTTTGTTTTAGATAATTGTTATGGCCGATTTAATTAAAAATAAGGTTGCAGAAAGTGGAATCATAACCCTTGATCTGGAACAGTATTACCCAAAAACAACCTTTGAAACTTTCGATTTGAAGGAATATTTGTTTATGGGGCTGATTCTTAAAGAAAAGGATTTCAGGCAGGCACTTAAGGATGCCGATCTGCAGATTTTTAAAGATAAAATTGCGCTTGTTACCTGCAGTACCGATGCCATTATTCCGGTATGGGCATATATGCTGGTATCCAGCGCACTTAGCGGAATTGCAAAAGAAACTTTTTTATTAAATACCGAAGAAGCTGCGGTTGAATTGATTATGCTCAGGGAAATTGAAAAGACTGATCCGCAGGTTTATGCCGATAAAAGAATGGTAATAAAGGGATGTGGCGAAAAACAAATTCCGGCATCTGCTTATGTTGCCATTACAAATAAACTCCGGCCATTTGTAAAAAGCATCATGTATGGCGAACCCTGCAGCACCGTACCTGTATTTAAGAAAGCGGTGCAGAAGGATTAGTTAATCAGGGGCTAATCCTGCCTGAAGCTTGGCCACGCCCGTTACTCTTTCACCCACACCCTCATCATCAGCACAAAACCATCCACTAATGATGCTTTATCCATTCTTAAAGCAATGGTGTTTATACAAAATGGTAATGCACTCAAAAATGGTTGGTGGTTTTTAATCAATCCCTCGTATAGCTGTTTGTTTTTGCTGTAATCATCAATTGCCCGCGTATCTATATTATTAACAACAGACCATTCGGAAATACTTATGAGAGTAGCAGCGAAAACACAACTTAATAAAGAAAGCTACCCCGCTTTTTAAAGTGAATATTTATGACGGGGAAAATGTGTATACACACTACCATAACGTAAAAACTTTTCTAAACAAACCCTGCAAATTTTAAATATGAATTAAAATTTAAAGTAATTTAGGAGTGCCCTTCTATCTTATGGTGGCTGGGAGTTTATTGAAAACTACCTTATGAATTTGAAATTTATCACGCAAACCGGCGCACTTATAATATTGTTATTTTCTACCCTATTATGTGCAGCCCAACAGCCTGTACCTGTCCCTATCACCTCCCCAAATGGCAGTAGTTGTGGTAACGATGCTTTGCTCAGGCAGCTCAGGCAAGATCCGGATTATGTTGCCCGTGAGGAGGCTTTCAATGAATCCATACTTAATCAATATCGCAATTTATCAAACGATCCGGTCACACTTCCGGTTGTTGTACATATTGTAAGAGATGATCCGTTTAATGTTACAGACCTTGATGTGATTAACGGAATACAGGATCTGAATTATGCCTACAGTAAATCAGGCCCTTATTCGGCAAGTATGGGGGTAGATTCCAGAATTCAATTTTGCCTTGCACAAACAGATCCTTTAGGGGGAATTACAAATGGGATAACGAGAACAGTTTCTGATTTAGGCCAGGAGTTATGTATGGAAACAGAAGATTCACGTCTCAAATCTCTCGTTGTTTGGGATCCGGCGCATTACATAAATATATGGCTGGTAAATAGTGTTGAAGGAGAAGCTTACTACAGTTTTGTGTGTGGGCAATTGATAAGGTTAAGAGCAGGAGCTTATGCTACCCTTCCCCCTGGTGGAGGTAATACTGATGGTATTGTTGTTCCCACTTTTGGAGAAACGCTTGCACATGAAATGGGGCATTATCTGGGGCTTTATCATACGTTTGAAGGAGGGTGCTTCAATGACAATTGCTTATTCAATGGAGATCGGGTATGCGATACACCTCCCGATAATAATGTTTTATCTGCTCCATCCTGTTCATCGCCCGGTAATTCATGCCAAACAGATACATTGTCCAATTATTCGAATGGATTTTTTCCTATTGATGTGCCTGATCAGATTTCAAATTTTATGGATTATGGAAATGGAGGATGCCATAATGAATTCACACAAGGCCAGTCAGACCGGATGCATGCCACCATCCTCGGGCCAAGAAGCGGATTACTCGATGACAGGTGCACTCCACCCTGCGGAGAAAATATACTGGCCAACTTCATCAGAGATATAAGTGACCCAAGGGTTGGAGATAATATTCATTTCACAAACACCAGTACGGGCGCTACAAATTATGAATGGATATTGAACGGATCGGTTGTGGCTACCACCGCTGATTATAATTTTACAACCACCGGCTTAGGTTCCGATACAATTGTTCTGAAAGCTTATAATTCTCCGGGCTGTTACGCTACTTACAGCGATATTGTTTTTACCCGTTGCGGACCAAGGGCTCGTTTCTGGGGCGACAAAGTAATTATTGCCTCTTTAACCAATGTATATGAAGACAGTATTGCATTCACCAATACTTCCATCAATTCATCTATTTATTCATGGCAGGTTAGCACAGACAATGGAATAACCTGGACAGAAGTGAGTACATCAGTTAATCTTACTTATGTTTTTCCACATCCCGGAGATTGGTTAGTACGACTGATCGCATCAAACGGCACGTGTTCCGACACTTCCGGTTCTTATCATGTTCCGGTGAGCGATCCAACGGCCGATGGATCCCCTTTTTCTATGAAAATAAGTTGCTATAACAACAATAAAATAAAAGTTTCATTTTGTCTGGTGGACTGGGGTATTGCACCTTTGCCGGCAAATTCACTTATTACTTTTTATGATGGCAATCCGGCACTGCCAACTTCGCATTTACTCAGCCCCATAATGCATCTGCCTTATAATGTTCCAGGGGGTAATTGTTATATGTGTTTCGACCATATTCTAAATGTAAACTATGTGAATGTTTCTGAAGTATGGATGGTATTCAACGATTCAGGGCATGTTGTTCCGATTCATCTTCCCAATACAACTTTTCCCGAAAAGCTTTACGATAATAATATCAGTTATGTTAACACAAGCAGAACTACCGAAAACGCCTCCATTTGCCAGGGAAGCAGTTATGGAGGCTATACACAAACGGGTACATATATAGATACCCTGTTTAGTTTAGTTAATGGTTGCGATAGCATACGCACTTTACACCTTACTGTAAAACCAGTTCCACACACAACGATCAATGCAAGTATATGTCAGGGCGAGAATTATGCAGGGCATACCAGTTCCGGCACGTTTACAGATACATACAATGCTGCAAATGGTTGTGACAGCATCCGGACACTCCATCTTACCGTAAAGCCGGTACCCCATACCAATGTGAGTATTAGTATATGTCAGGGCGAGAACTATGCAGGTCACAACAGCTCGGGCACATATACAGATACATACAATGCAGCAAACGGCTGTGACAGTACTCGTACCTTATACCTTACCGTAAAGCCATTATCCTTTACTGTAATTGACACTGCAATGTGCCAGGGCGAATCTTACCAGGGGTATAGTACAACAGGAACTTTTACCGATGTATTTACTGCCGCGAATGGATGTGACAGTACTCGAACACTCAATCTCACCATAAAACCTAAAAAATACAGAACCATTAACGCCACTATTTGTCAGGGAGAAAACTATGAAGGCTATTCTCAGGCCGGGACATATATAAATGTATTTACTGCATCTAACGGTTGTGACAGTACGCGAACACTCAATCTCACCGTCAATCAGCTTTCTTATAAGACTGTTACAACATCTATATGTGACGGAGAAAACTATGCCGGACATACACAAACCGGAATGTATGTTGATACCTATACTGCTGCTAATGGATGCGACAGTATAAGAACTTTGTATCTAACGGTTAAGCCGAATAGTAGTTCAACTGTTTCGGTAATATTATGTGAGGGTGAAAATTATTCGGGACACACACAAACCGGAACGTATACCGATATTTTCCCATCAGCAAACGGTTGTGACAGTACACGCACACTAAATCTGTTGGTTAATCCAAAACAAATCACTCACTTATACCCGGAAATATGTAAAGGTCAATCTTACTTTGCCTCTGGCCATCAGCAAAATACTTCAGGTATTTATTACGATACCCTGAATACATATTTAGGATGTGATTCAGTGATCATCACTCATCTTCATGTTCGTGATCTTCCCAAACCTGATCTTGGTCCTATGCGGGGTATATGTACTCATGACACCATTCGCCTTGATCCCGGATCATTTTCAAGCTTCCTTTGGCAGGATGGCAGTACCAATCAATTTTTTGATGTGTACTTTCCGGGCCTCTATTTTGTATATGTAACCGATGATATTGGCTGTGCAGGCAGTGATTCAGTTAATATACCTAAAATGTATCCTTTGCCGAATGATTTTCTCCCGGCCGATACCAGTTTGTGCCTCGGCAATACGGTCATACTTAAACCAAGAGAATTTATCAGTTATCTGTGGAGTACCGGAGCAACCACAAGATCAATTGCAGTAAATCAGACGGGCACTTATCGTTTGGAAGTGACAGATTTTTATGGATGCAAAGGAACAGACTCTACACATGTATTTTTTTATACAGACTGTCTTGACATCCAAATACCCAATGCATTTACACCAAATGACGACCAACTTAATGATCATTTCAGGCCTTTTGTTCCGGCGCCAATTATGGATTTTCAAATGCAAATTTGGGACAGGTGGGGGAAATTATTGTATGCAACAAATGACTATACCAGAGGATGGGATGGTACATTCAAAGGAATAGAACAACCAACAGCAGCATATATTTATGTGATTCGCTACAAGACCCGTGATGGCAAACCATTCAAAAAGAAGGGAAGCTTTTTATTGATTCGCTGATGAAAAACGAAGCGTACCCAAATAAAAAAAACAGCGGCAAAGAAGTAAGGGAATTGGGTTAACGTTCATTCCAAAAATCTCACAGATTACCGTTGCCGGGGCAAGCGAGCAGGTTACAATAGCCATCAGCTTCATAACCTCATTTTATTTCAGTTTTTTACATTACTCATGTTAAGATTCAGGAGGTTCATCATCATATCGCGATAATTTTTGACAAGGCCGTTTACCTGCAAAATATGATCGTAGAGGTATTTAAAATATTTTTCAAGGCTGTTTAATTTTTTGTAACCTTCTATTTTTTAGCATCCGGGCTTGGTAAATCTTCGTTAGATAACGGCATTAAATTGCTGCCGATCCTATTACCCGGCGAATCAAAAACAGGGATCATCATTGCGTATCCGGTAATGTTTCCAGGTGAATCGTAAATGGGTAATTAGCATTTGAAATATTTTGTGTTTCAACAGCTTCGTTTTTCTGTCTGGTTATATTGGTTTTGTTGTTACAGGAAAGTAGCACAAAAAAGAGCGCTATTATTTTAACTAATGGGGACAATAATTTTTTTATTTTGATTATTTTTTATTTTAAAAATTGAAATATGCACAACAAACCTACCATGCTCCATTGTCTATAAAAGCAGTGATAACTCCCTAAATTAAACAGTGATTTTCTCCTTTCGGGGTTGTAATTATAAACTCAATAATTGTTCGGTGGTATAATCCCTGATCTGTCCAAAAAATAAGTTTTTCCCACTTTCCTTGTATCTGGTAAAATGCGTACTTTTTGCTTATCTGTATTAGTGAGAATATTTTTTCAATGTTGTACCCTGCAGTACGGTGCCGGTGTTTAAGAAAGCGGTGCAAAGGATTAGAACCAACCCCTTCGTTTAAAAATGATGATCATAAAAAGAGGAATGATTAACATGATGCTTACCGAAATAAAGAAGCCCCATTGGCTGTGCAGCAAGGGAATCAGGTTAAAATTCATTCCAAAAATTCCACTGATTACCGTTGCCGGAGCAAGCAGGCAGGTTACAATTGCCATCAGCTTCATAACCTCATTTTGCTTCAGGTTTACATTGCTCATGTAAAGATCCTGGAGGTTCATCATCATATCGTGGTAATTTTCTGCAAGGTCATTGGCTTGCAAAATATGATCGTAGATGTCTTTAAAATATTTTTCAGTTCTTTCTTCAATAAGTGTGCTTTCACTTTTTAATATTCCACTAATGAGTTCGCGAACAGGAAATACATTCCTTTTTAAAACGATCAGTTCTTTTCGTACTGCATTTATGCGGGCAAGGGTTCGTTTGTTTGGATTGTGTACAATATCATCTTCTAAATTTTCAATGTGGCTGCCCAGTTGGTCCATCACCACAAAATACCTGTCCACAACAGCATCCATCATCAAATAAAAAAGGAAATCTGCTTTATTGAGCCTAACCTTGCTTGCAGGTTGATTGAGTTTTTCACGAAGGGGGTTAAATGCATCCCTTGATGCATCTTCCTGAAAGCTGATTACAAAATCTTTCCCAAGTATAATGCTGATTTGTTCGGTTTCTACCGTACACAACGCCTCATTAAAATTGAGCATGTTTAGTATGCAAAACAGCAGGTGGTTCAACTCATCCATTTTTGGCCTTTGGCCAACGCTTAATATATCTTCGGTAATGAGCGGATGAATATCGAAGTGTTTGGCAATTTCTTCAACCACCTCTTTTTTTATACCATCTACATTTATCCATTTAATTCCATTTGCCGGAACCTTTACGAGCGATTTTACATTGCCGAATATTTGGTTATGGCAATGGTCTTCATCATATTCATACCGGGAGATGCGAACTTCATCAGGCTCTGTTCTTAAAGGCGCCACAGTAGGGTTGATGTGCAGCACTTTTTTGGTGCGCAGCTTATGCTGTTTGGAAACGAGGCGGCTAAGGTATTTAGAAGAGTACGCCATAAAGCAACTTGTTAGAAACAACCAACAAGCTAATCAAAAAACAAATACTTTTTATCAGCTTTAAAAATTTGCACTTTTCGGATACCTGGGAAATGGGGTTACATCCCGGATGTTTGTCATGCCGGTTACAAATAAAACCATTCTTTCGAAACCGAGGCCAAAACCGGCGTGGGGGCAGGTTCCAAAGCGACGGGTATCCAGGTACCAGTTAAGCTCTTCGGCCGGGATGTGCATTTCTTCCATTCGTTTTACCAACATATCGTATCGCTCTTCCCTTTGCGATCCGCCAACTATTTCACCTATGCCGGGGGCCAGAATATCCATAGCGGCTACGGTTTTACCATCGTCGTTTTGCCGCATATAAAACGCTTTAATTTCTTTTGGATAGTTGCTGAGGATAACCGGTTTTTTAAAATGTTTTTCTACCAGGTATCGTTCGTGCTCACTTTGCAGATCTACTCCCCATTTATCAACGGGATATTGAAATTTCTTTTTCTTATTGGCGTTGCTGTTTCGCAGAATTTCAATTGCTTCGGTATAAGTGATCCGTTCAAATTGATTGTTTAAAACAAATTCCAGTTTTTCGATCAACCCCATTTCACTTCTTTCATTTTGGGGTTTTTGTTTTTCATCTTCATCCTGCCGCTGTGCCAGAAACTCAAGATCTTCTTTATTATTATCCATCACAAAGCGAATGATGTATTTAATAAAATCTTCGGCAAGATTCATGTTATCTTCCAGGTCGTTGAATGCAACCTCCGGTTCTATCATCCAGAATTCGGCAAGATGCCGGGTGGTATTGCTGTTTTCCGCACGGAAAGTTGGGCCAAAAGTATAAACTTCTCCAAAGGCCATTGCACCTAATTCGGCTTCTAATTGTCCGCTAACGGTAAGGTTAGTGCTTCTTCCAAAAAAGTCGGCTTTAAAATCAATTTCGCCATTATCATCTTTTGCGGAACCATCGAGGGGAAGCGTGGTTACCTTAAACATTTCGCCGGCGCCTTCTGCATCGCTTGCCGTGATGATGGGGGTGTGCAGGTAAACAAAACCACGTTCATGGAAAAATTTGTGGATGGCAAAAGCCAGTGCGTGCCGTATTCTGAAAACCGCGCTGAATGTATTGGTACGAAAACGAAGGTGGGCAATTTCCCGCAAAAACTCGAGGCTGTGTTTTTTGGGTTGCAATGGAAATTTCTCGGGATCGCTATCGCCGATAATTTCAATTGAATTAGCTTTCAATTCTACTTTCTGTCCTTTTCCCAAAGAAGGAATTAATGTACCGGTTGCTTTAATGGCTGCGCCTGTGGTAATTCTTTTAAGGGTGGGTTCATCAAGAAGGCCGAGCGCTGCTACAACCTGAATATTCTGGTTTGTACTGCCGTCGTTAAGGGCAATAAACTGATTGTTTCTAAAAGTTTTTACCCATCCCATTACGGTGGTTTCGAAGTCCGTTTTTGGAGAGGCAAGTAAATCTTTTATTTTGGTTCTTACATTAAACATATATTTCCTGCATTTGGGAGCGCAAAGATAGAAATTACCCGAATTTTACAGGCATCAGATAAAAAGTAAAAGGCGCACAAAGGCGCCCTTACGAGTATGCAGAATTAAATTTAACTGTTCAGCATTAAAGGCATTACCAGCATCAGCAATTCTTCATTTTTATCCTGCTCGGCGGGTTTAATAATTCCCGCTTTGGTTGGCGTGCTCAATTCAATTACCACATCAGGGGTTTCTGCGCCACCGAGCATTTCTATAAGGAATTTGGCATTAAAGGCAATTTGAAGGTCTTCACCATCGTATTTGCAGGCCATTCGTTCGTTCCCCTCAAAGCTGAAATCCACATCCTGTGTGGCTAACTGAAGCTCATTACCGGCAATGGTTAATGCAACCTGGTTGGTGCTTTTATTGCTGAAAACGTTTACCCTGCGTAAAGCGTTTTGGAATGCAACGCGGTCCACGGTAAGTTTATAAGGGTTATCGGCAGGGATAACCACTTTATAATCGGGAAACCGTGCGTCAATAAGCCGGCAAATCAAACTGGTGCTGTTGTGGTTTATAAAAAGGTGGTTTTCGTTGTACGAAATAGTGATTTCATCATCGTTATCGGGCAACACGGTTTTTAGCAGGGAAAGTGGTTTTTTGGGTACAATGAAGTTGTCTTTTTTGGGGCAGCTTACATCTGTTCTGGTGTATCGTACAAGCCGGTGGGCATCGGTGGCTACAAAGGTGATGCCCGTTTTTTCCAGTTCAAAATATACGCCGGTCATTGCCGGACGGAGATCATCGTTGCTAACGGCAAATATGGTTTTATTAATTGCTGTAAGCAGCGCGGAAGAGGTGGTGCCGAAATTATTTGCATCTTCGGGCGTGGGTTCTTTAGGAAAGTTATCCGGGTTCTCGCCCATTACTTTGTACTTCCCGTTATCGCTGGTAATTTCGATGCTGTAATTTTTATCGATGCTGAAAGTAAGGGGCTGTTCTGGAATGTTTTTTAAGGAATCTAAGAGGATCTTTGCGGGAATGCACACTTTTCCACTGTCTTTAGCTTCAATATCCACACATATTTTCATTACCGTTTCCAGGTCGGTGGCCACTACCGTAAGTTTGTTCTTTTCGATATCAAATAAAAAATCTTCAAGAATAGGCAGCACGGTATTTGCATTAATAACCCCGCTAATCTGCTGCAACTGTTTAAGTAATGCAGAAGACGACACAATAAACTTCATAAGCGTATAAAAATTAGGAACCAAAGATAAAAGTATTGAGCAGAAGATGATTTAGGCAATGACAAAATTTATTTTTTAATCGTGTTATCCCTGTAATGGAAAGAAAGAATAAGGGCTATACCGGCCTGGAACAGGCGCTGGCCAATATAAGAAGGTATTGCAGCTACCAGGAACGCTGTCATTTAGAGGTTAAGGAGAAGCTTTTTGAGATGGGGATGTATCCTAAACAGGTTGATGAGATCATTTCGGGGTTAATTTCTGATAATTACCTGAATGAGGAAAGGTTTGCCATGCAATTTGCCGGAGGAAAATTCAGGATAAAGAAATGGGGGCGAAATAAAATAGCTTATGCGCTGAAACAAAAGCAGGTTTCACCATTTCTGGTAAAACAGGCATTGAAGTCGATTGATAATGTGGAGTATCTTGAATTGTTTGAAAAAACAGCAGAAGAGAAGTGGGTTGCCTTAAAGGGGGAACGAAATATTTTCACTAAAAAAGCGAAGCTCAGGAACTTTTTGATGCAGCGGGGGTTTGAGAGCGCCCATATATTGGATTGGCTTAAGCAGAAACAGGGCGTTACGCCTTAAATTCCGGGATTACCCACAGGTCAAAAATGGAAGGATAATTTTCCGTTTAAAGGAACATTCTCTTAAATCAATCCGGTTTCTGTAGAAGCAAATTTAAAACAGGGGGCAGATCCTGTGAACCTACACTAAATTTGCAGGATGGCGGAGTCGTTTATTATTGCAGAAGGAACAAAACAGCAGCAATACGAATCATTGATGCTTCAGATGAAACCTGTGATCGACAACAGTGCGGGCATGATTTCGAATATGGCTAATATGTGCGCCATGCTTAAGGCTCAGTTTAACTGGCTCTGGGTGGGTTTTTATTTAGTATGCAACCAGGAATTACAGGTAGGGCCATATCAGGGGCCGCTGGCATGTACCAAAATTCAAAAGGGGAAAGGGGTTTGCGGAGCTGCATGGGCAGAGGCAGGAACGATTATAGTACCCGATGTTAACCAGTTTAATGGGCATATTGCCTGCAGCAGCCTCTCCCAATCTGAAATTGTGGTACCGGTTTACAGGAATGAAAAAATAGTTGCCGTTTTTGATGCCGACAGTGAACAACAGAATGGTTTTGATGAAACCGACCGCATTTACCTGCAACAGATCATGTTATTTCTTTAATGGCTTTGCTGTTGGAGAGTTGTCTTTCCAACCCCATAAATACCGGCAGGCATAGGTGCGGTATGGTTTCCACTTTTCTGAAATACGAAGAATATTTTCTGTAACCACTTTTTTATTTTCCGCAGGGTTTATCTTATACAGTTTACAAACCGCCTGCCTGATGCCCAGATCATCAGCCGAAAAAACATCTTCCCGTTGCATTGAAAACATCAGGAGCATTTCAACGGTCCATTTCCCTACTCCTTTAATTTGAGAGAGATATGAAATCAGTTGCTCATTCTCCATTTTGTGAAGCTTGCGATCCGTTATCTTATTCGATACAAAGAAATCGGCAACATTTTTAATATAACCGGCTTTGGCATTGCTAAGCCCGATTGAGCGAAGGGTTTGAAATGGGATGTTGGCTATTTCTGATGCCTGTGGCGATTCGGTTGAAAACAGGTTGAGAAATCGCTGGTGAAAAACAGCCGCCACTTTTGTGCTGAGTTGCTGGCTCATGATCGAAAAACAAAGCTGTAAAGCAATATTATCTTGTTTTTGCAAGCGGCAAATTTTCTGATCAACAAAAATTTTGGCCAACTTTTTGTCTTTAGAAAGGTGATTGCGGTGGGTCATCAAATAAAATTATAATCTGTATGAGAAAAAGTGATGTACAAAAAGAAGTAAATTCTCATAAATATTATTGAAACCATTGGAATCATTAGGGTTTTAACTGAAATTTGTAACCGGAAATTTATTAGTATTTTATCCCCTTCGGGGGCTATTTTTTATGAATCATTTACAACGGAGCATTTTTTTTATTTTTTTATTTTTTTGTGTTCAGCAGGCAGTTGGGCAAACGTTTAACGGAAGCGGGGGAACCATTCCCAATATCGGGAATGTTTCATTTCCCATAAATGTAACCGGTGTGGGCACCATTGATGGAACTTACGGGGTTTCTTCAGTTTGTATTAACCTTAACCACAACACCCCAAACCGCGATCTTGAAATCATTTTGAAAGCGCCCGATGGCACGAATGTTCCATTGTCTATGCAAAATGGCGGAACCGGAAATAATTTTACAAACACCTGTTTTTCAGCAACCGCAGCCACTTCAATTAGAAACGGCACAGCGCCATTTACAGGTTCTTATATTCCTGATGCGTACCTGGGGTCCGTAAATAATGGTCAGAATGCCGATGGTGCCTGGCGGATACTGATAAACGACAGGCGCAACAACAGTGGAACCGGAACGCTGTTTTCCTGGAGCATCACGTTCAGCAACACTCCCGCTGCCCCGGCACCGGAGATGCCACCCTGTTCCATAACGCTGCCCGCTGGAACAACCTGTACCGATGCCACTGCAATTTGTGATTTTTCAGGGCTTTGTGGAAACACAACGGGTAATACGGTTAGCGACTGGACGGGATCGAATCTCGACAATTGCTTTGGGCTTGAAAATAATACCTTCTTAAAGTTTGTTGCTGCTGGTACCAGTGCCACATTTTCGGTTTGGGTATTAAATTATACAGCAGGCAACTACCTGAATAGCGGTATTCAGATGATATTTTTTAGCGGAACCTGTGATGCCGGCCCTGTAACTCCATTAGGCTGCTATACGCATATTCTTCCTTTTGAAGACCCCACAAAACCTTTTGCCAATATTGTTACAGCTACGGGGCTTGTTCCCGGGAACACTTATTATTTAATGATTGATGGTTTTGCCGGCGATCATTGCAATTTTATTGTAGAAACCACTCAAACGCTTAACCAGGTAAATGTTACACCGTCTGCCCCCAACATTTGTGAGGGCAGCAATGTGCAGCTTACAGCGAGCGGTGGCGGCGGCACCTATAACTGGGCGCCCTCTACAGGATTAAGCGCCACAACCGGCTCCGTAGTTATTGCAAACCCACCGGCAACCACAACCTACACCGTTACCAGCGTAATGAATGGGGTTTGTCCGGCATCGAAGGATGTAACGGTAACGGTTAACGAAAATCCGGTTATAACTACACAACCTTCTGCCAGCCCGGTTAGTGTTTGCCAGGGATTGCCGGTATCTGCTGTTTCAGCAACAGGCACAACGGCAACAGGTACTGTTACCTACCAGTGGTACAGCAATACCACCGCTTCAAATTCAGGAGGAGTCTTAATAACCGGAGCCACCGATCCTGATATTATTCCTCAGAATAGCACTCCGGGAACCCTCTATTACTATTGTGTAATCAGTAATGCATCTGGTTGTGCAGATACCACAAACGTTTCGGGAGCCATTACCATAAAACCTGTGCCTGCCGATCCCGACCTTAGTCTTACCCAGCCCATTACCTGCAGTACACCATCTGCAACGGTTACCGTAAACAGTCCGGTTGGGGTTACTTTCCAATATTCTTCCGGAGGCCCGTACCAAAGCAGCCCGGTTTTTACCGGCCTTGGTGCAGGAACAATAAATTTTACTGTAAAAGATCTTGTAAGCGGGTGTTTATCAAATCCGGTGAGCATAGTTATATCCGGAGCAACAGGCGCACCTGCGGAGCCATCTGTTAGTGTTACTCAACCCGGGTGCGGACAATCGGAAGGAAGCATTGTTATTACAAATCCAATCGGGAGTGATTATGAATATTCTATAGGAGGTGCATACCAGGCATCTCCAAATTTTACTTCAATTACAGCCGGAACCTATTCGGTTACGGTAAAAGACAACAGCTCAGGTTGTATTTCATCGGCTGTAACCGCTACAATTAATCCCGGGCCAATCACCCCAACCCTTCCCAATGCATTTGCATCGCACCAACCGGATTGTTTAGATAATTCGGGAACAATTGTTATCACAAGCCCGGTTAATCCAAATCATGTGTATGCGGTAAATGGATCTTACCAGTCAAGCCCTACTTTTACCGGGCTTACACCGGGGTATTATGTGATTACGGTAAAAAATATTACCACAGGTTGCGAATCTTTGCCTGCAAATATTCAGATCAATAACATTCCGCCACCACCACCTGCAGCTACGGTTGATGTTACCAATCAGCCAACCTGTTCAAATCCTTCAGGGGCATTTACCATTACATCTCCATTGGGTGCGTTTACTTATTCCATTGGTGGGGCGTTTCAGTCGTCTCCCGTGTTTACGGGGCTTGCGCCGGGGAATTATACCATAACGGTAGAAGATGCAGAGGGGTGTATTTCCGATCCGGCACCGGTTACCATAAATGCACCAACCGGAGCACCGGCTACGCCAACCCCGGAAATAACGGTTCCGCCTACCTGTAATACACCAACGGCAACCATTTCCATAACCTCCCCTGCGGGCGCTGATATTGAATACAGTATTGGCGGAGCATACCAGGCTTCGGGAATCTTTACCGGAGTTGCCATTGGCAGTTACCAGGTTACGGCCACAAATACTTCTACCGGATGTATTTCTGCGGCATCTGTTATAAACGTTGTGGCAGCAACCCCGCCTGCAGCACCAACCGCAGCAGTAACGGTACAGCCTACCTGTAATGTGCCAACGGGTACAATTTCTATTACCGACCCTTTAGGGGCAAACTACCAGTATAGTACCGGCACAGGGTATCAGTTGTCTCCCGATTTCTCCGGCCTAACCCCAGGCACCTATCAGGTAACTTTAATTGATAATACCACAGGATGTATTTCGGCAGCAACCGAATTGCAGGTTAACAACACTCCTGCGCCGCCAGCCGATCCGGAATTTTCCATCATTCAGCCGGCAGATTGTGCCAGCATAGGAGGCGCTATAGAAGTTACTCCGGTTCCGGGGGTTGAATATGGAATAGACGGTACATATCAGCCTGGAAATATTTTTAATGATGTGGTTCCCGGGAGCCATGCCATTACGGTGAGAGATCTGGTTACCGGTTGTATTTCACAACAGGTAAACGCTGTGGTAAGCAACATTCCTGCTCCGGGGGCAGCACCGGTAGTAAGCATTACCGCACAGCCCACCTGTACCAACAACACGGGTTCGCTTACTGTAACCAGTCCGGCAACAGGGGTGTTGTATGGTTTAGACGGAAATTACCAGGCATCGCCATCATTTGGCAACCTGGCTCCGGGAAATTATGTTATAACCACTAAAACCGAGCCCGGCGGATGTATTTCATTGCCCACCACCGGGATCATTAGTGCCCCACCGGGCGCTCCTGAAACACCTGTGTTTACCATCACACAACAACCCACCTGCACCGATCCTACAGGTGCCATTAACATCACATCACCCATTGGCGCCAGCCTCCAGTTCAGTATTGGCGGCTCCTACCAGAATAGTCCGATCTTTAGCGGCCTTGCCCCGGGAACCTACAGCGTTACCACTACGGATGCGGCTAACGGTTGCATATCATCATCAAGTACGCTGGTGATAAACGCTGTTCCGGAAGCTCCGGTAGTTTCCGGTTCGGTTACCCAGGCGCCAACCTGTATAAATGCACAGGGGGTTATTACCGTAACATCGCCAATTGGAAGCCAGTATTCTTATAGTGTAGGCGGAGCCTACCAGTCTGCAACAACATTTAATGTAATAGCTGCTACATACCAACTAACGGTTAAGGACAATAGCACGGGTTGTATTTCGGCTGCGTTACCCATTGTGGTGAATGCCGCAACGGGAGTACCTGAAACACCTGTAATACAAAACGTACAGCAACCAACCTGTATTCAGCAACTTGGTTCTTTCAGTATTGCATCGCCATTAGGCGGTAACCTGAGTTATTCATCAGGATTAGGATACCAGGTACAAGCTCAATTCAGTAACCTGGCGCCTGGCAGTTACCAGGTAACCGTAAAAGATAATACTACAGGTTGCGTTTCTTCAATGGTGCAGGTGGTTATAGACCCTGTGCCCCAGCCACCTGCTGTACCCGATGTAAGCATTACCAACCCCAACTGTTCATCGGCAACTGGAGAAATAAACATTAATACTCCAACAGGTAGCCAGTATTTGTATAGTATTGGCGGAGCATACCAGGCTTCAGTGAATTTTACGGGGATAGAATCCGGAACATATAACATAACGGTGAAGGATAATGGCACAGGATGTATATCGCAACCGCTAACTGCGGTAATTAACAGCGCACCTGTGGCGCCACCTAAGCCAGTGGTAACGGATGTTTCCCGTTGTGGAAGCGGGATGCTGCAAATTACTGCAACAGGCTCGGGCACCATCAGGTGGTATAGCGATGCCGGGCTTACCAATGAGGTGTTTAGCGGAAACGTTTTCAATATATCATTAACGGAAACCACAAGCTATTATCTTACTGCTGATTTTGGTGGTTGTGTATCAACTGTTGCAACCGTTCAGGCCATTGTAATGACGCTGCCACAACCTAAATTAGGCGTTGATACCATCATTTGCCCCGGCGACAGAATTGTTTTAAATCCCGGACACTTTGCAGGATATGTATGGAGCAACGGCTCCACCCAGCCTACCCTTCCGGTAAGCACAGCGGGTACATATAGCGTGTTGGTAACAAATGCTGCCGGATGTACTGCAAGCGATGAAGTAAAGGTAACGGTGGCGGATAACTGTTCTGTGGTATATTTTGTATCGGCATTTACGCCCAATGGCGATTACCTGAACGATGGTTTTGGTCCATTGCCCAAAAGTATTCTTGGTAAACTGAAAGAATACAAGCTGAATATTTACAACCGGTACGGGCAGATGGTATTCAGCAGTTCGGATCCTTCGCAGCAATGGGATGGCAGCTTTGGAGGACTCTATAATCCCGGAGCATTTACCTGGTATTGCCATTTTACTTTAAACGGGAAGAAGGAAATGCGTAAAGGAACCGTAATCGTGCTGAAATAATAAAAATTACCGATACGCCGTAAAAAACGCAATAGGGATATTTGTGTACTGTGAAAAGGGCTAAATTTTTTTTAACCCTCCTTAAAAATATCTCCCGCATATCCTTGTTTATATTGTGTTTCAATTACTTTTGCACGGTTTCATTTAACCTTTTTTTAACCCGGCAGAAGGTACTTTTGCCCGCACAAGTATTGAATATGAGAAAATTGATGGTGGCTCTCTTATTGCTTTCCGCCTCTACAGCAACCCTGGCTCAGGAAACAACAAAATCGCAAAAGTCGCCCAAAAATACATCCTATAATATTTCCCGTGCGGGAGATCATTTTATGTTACAGCTTAGTTACGATAGCTGGTTGGGAACCCCCGACAGCATCAGCAGTCACATAAAAGGGTTTCAACGCGGGATAAATGTAGCGGTGATGCTGAACAAATCATTTAAATCGAATCCAAAATTTGGTATAGCGGGTGGATTGGGGGTTAGTTCAAGCAACATCTATTTCAAAAAAATGAATGTAGAACTTGGCTCGGGCAATAAAACCTTACAATTTATTCCCACAGATGGCACCGATAATTTTAAAAAGTATAAACTAAGCACCACATACCTGGAAGTACCGGTTGAGTTCAGGTTTAGTTCAAATCCTTCTAACCCCAACAAATCGGTAAAGGCTGCGTTGGGAATTAAATTCGGAACCATTGTAAACGCCCATACCAAGGGCAAAAATCTTAGAGATTCCTCAGGGGTAACCACCCATAACTATATACAGAAAATTAATACCCGTGGTTATTTTAATTCTACGCGCATAGCTGCAACAGCCCGTATTGGATATGGTGTATTTTCCATATTTGGCTCGTATAATCTTTCCTCAATGTTTAAAACAGGGGTTGCAGCCGACATCAGGTTATTGCAAATAGGGCTTTGTATTAGTGGTTTGTAAAAAGTGGTTATTGCTTTTTTACAGATGGTTTTGCACACACTTTTCAATACTGTAATTTTGCGTCTTAACACGGAGTCTCTCCATGAGCGATCCAATTAAACACGAATGCGGACTTGCATTTATCCGCCTTCGGAAACCATTCAGTTACTATCAGCAGCGGTATCAATCAGCCTTATATGGTTTAAATAAGATGTATCTCCTGATGGAGAAGCAGCACAACCGTGGCCAGGATGGAGCCGGGCTTGCCACCGTAAAGCTAAATACAGAGCCGGGATACCCATTCATGCATCGAATAAGGAGCTGCGCACCTCAATCGCTTGCCGATTTATTTTCTACCATTTGGAAAGAGATAAACAACATCAGCCAGTCTCACCCCGATATCATGAATCATCCGGGGCTGCTCAAAGGCCACCTGAATGTAATGGGCGAGTTGTTGCTGGGGCATCTTCGTTATGGTACACAGGGAAGAAACAATGTTCAGTTTTGCCATCCGTTTATTAAGCACAACACGATTCCATCGCGAAACCTGGCTTTAGCAGGTAATTTTAACCTGGTAAATACAGAAGAACTTTTCAACCTGGTAAACATTACCCCAGGTGATTTTCAAAAACAGAGCGATCTGGCTGCCATGATGGAAATTATTTATCATTTCCTGGCGAAGGAAGATGAGAAATTGCCGGGGAATCCGGATGTGCTACATGTTTTAAAAAAGGCGGTTCCCTTATTCGATGGAGGCTTCACGTTTGCCGGGTTGGTGGGAAATGGAGATGCTTTTGTGGTTCGGGATGCACATGGAATACGCCCGGCCTATTATTATGTAAATGAGGATGTGATTGTTGCCGCCAGCGAAAGAGCGGCCATACGTACCGCATTTAATCTGGACGAGAATGAGGTTCAGGAACTCCTGCCCGGCAACGCACTCATCGTAAAAAATTCGGGAGAATACCAGGTGGAAAGAGTGGTTCCCCGGCAGGAAAGAATGGCTTGCAGTTTTGAACGAATTTATTTCAGCAGGGGCAGCGATGAAGACATATACCGCGAACGAATTGCACTGGGCTATTGCCTTAGCGATACGGTTCTTAAAGCCATTGATCACGACCTGAAGAACAGCATTTTTTCTTTTATTCCAAATACAGCCGAAACCGCTTTCTACGGGCTGATAAAAGGCGCAGAAGACTACCTGAATCAAATTAAAATTGAACGCATTTTAAGCTGGAAAAATCAATTCGATAAAGAGAAACTATCGGAAATGATTAACCGAAGAATACGGATTGAAAAAATTGCCATTAAGGATGTAAAACTGCGAACATTTATTACCGAAGACTCTGGCCGGAACGAAATGGTACAGCATGTTTACGACATTACCTATGGAACCGTTAGGCCAAACCAGGACACCCTTATCGTGATTGACGACAGCATTGTAAGAGGCACCACCCTTAAAGAAAGCATTGTGAGAATGTTGGGCAGGCTGAAACCCAAAAAGATCATCATTGTTTCTTCCGCACCACAAATCAGGTATCCGGATTGTTATGGGATAGACATGAGTAAACTGGGCGATTTTGTTGCGTTTAGGGCTGCGGTTAGTTTACTTAAAGAAACAGGAAGAGAGCAGGTGCTTTTTGAAACCCTTGATAAGTGTAAATCGCTTCAGCGAAACAACCAGTTGCACACCCAGAATCTTGTACGGCTTATTTATAAAGCATTTACGGCAGAGGAGATTGCACAAAAGATCGCTAAACTTATTACACCATCCGATGTTGATGTGCCGGTTGAAGTTATTTATCAGGACATAGAATCTCTTCATAAAGCCTGCCCTAATAATCCCGGCGACTGGTATTTTACCGGAAACTATCCCACTCCGGGCGGAAACCGGGTATGCAATCGCGCATTTATGAATTTTATGGAAGGAAAAAATATCAGGGGGTATTAAATAAAGTTTGGTGGAATTATTTCCAGGAAGAAAACATTACAATTATCTTTTCGAAAAGATTATTTCCCATGAAAACATTGATCCTCGTACGACACGCAAAAAGCAACTGGACAGAAATTAACCAGAAAGACATTGACCGCCCGCTAAACAGCGAAGGCAAAATGGAAGCGGCCGAAATGGCGCTCCGGCTAAAGGAAAAAGGCACTTCAATTGATCATTTTATTTCCAGCCCCGCAAAACGTGCAACAGATACCTGCAAAATATTTTGTGAAACGTTAGAAAATAATGTGCAGGATATTTATACTGTTGAAAACTTATATGAAGGAAGTACATTCAATTATGAGGCTGCGGTAAATAAAATTCCCAATGAGTACAAACGGGTGGCCATCTTTGGTCACAACCCCGGCATTAGTTATTTTTCGCACAAGCTTTCCGATGAAGTGTATATAGATAATTTTCCGTCTTGTGGGGTTTATGCTATTGAAGCAGATTGCGAAAGCTGGAATGATTTCATGCTTGCTGAAAAACGGGTTTTATTTTTTGAACATCCGTAATAAGGAGAGGATTATTCTTTGTATTTTAATTAAGCAGGTTTACGCGAAAGAAAAACACCAATAAAAATGCAGGCTGCTGCTGCCAGTTTATACATTGAAAGGTCTTCAGCAAGCACAATAACAGCAATGGCCGCAGCAAATAAAGGCTGGAGATAAATATATGAACCGGCAACAGAGGCGCCCAATTCCCGAAGGCCATAAATATTCAGTAAATACGCAAGAAAGGTTCCGCCTAATACAATTTGAATTAGTACAAGATAATCGATGTTGCTGTATTGTTGCCAGGGTGTTTTTAAAAACTCGTTCCAGCAAAAAGGGAATACCATAATAAGACCAAAGCTGAACACTATCCTGATAACCGCTATAGGAGAATACTTTTCCATAAGAGGTTTTACGAGAATAAAATAAAAGGCATACGAAATGGCGTTGAGGATAACCATAATATCGCCCAGCAGAATATTGGGCGCATTTGCTCCGGGGTTTCTTAAACTGATGAGTATTGCAGAGCCGGTTATCCCGAGGCCCAGGCCAATAATTTTATAAGCGGTTAATTTTTCTTTCAATAGCCATGCGGCAATAATTGTGATGAAGATCGGAGTTGCCAGCATTAAGAGAGAGGCGTGGATAGCGCTGGTTAGCGAAAGGCCTTTAATGAACAGCAACTGGTTAATGGCAATTCCCGTGAGGGCACAAAGTGCAAGCCTTGCCATATCTTTCTTTTCAATTTTTTGTTTCCTGTTTTTATTGAATAAATAAAAAATCCAGAACAGGATAACAGAACCGGCTATACGAAGAAAGTTTAGCCCGAATGGTAAAACCAAACTTTTCCCGATCAGGTATTTAACCGTGGTAAAGTTGATTGCAAAAAACAGGTTGGTGAGCAACAGGGCAATGTGTGCCCCTGATTTACCGGAAGCCTTCATCAGGGTGCAAATATCGTTAGCAAAAGCATTTCTTCATTTTCTTTTGAAAAACAACAGGATTTAGGGATGGTTGAATGCTTTTTACTCTGAAACCAGCTTAAGCCCAACGATGGAAGCAATGAGGGTGGTAATAAAAAACAAGCGCCAGAAAGCGGCAGACTCTTTAAATACAAAAATACCGATCAATACAGCGCCAACGGCGCCAATGCCGGTCCATACAGGATAGGCGGTACCTATGGGCAACGTGCGGGTTACTTTTATTAACAGCATCATGCTGATGAAGAGGGTAATGACAAAGCCTATATACCAGGCATACATTTCGTTCCCGGTAGTATGCCTTGCTTTACCGAGGCAGAAAGCAAATGCGGCTTCAAAGAGACCGGCAATAATTAAAAGAATCCAATTCATTTTTTGAGACAGGTATTGATGTTGGTGAAGATGTTTTAACCCTAATGCACTAATGGAAATACCGAAGATCAAATTTAGCAAAAAGGGTGATGCATTGCACCCCGGCCACGCGTATAGTTATAAGTTTTAGTAAGCAGGGTATTTCGCAAATGTTTCTATTGCTGTGTTTAACCAATAAGTTTACTGAAGCACCATTGTATTTTACATTGGCTGTTCCAATGATTTCAAATTTCGCCTGGCCGAAAGAAGTTGTTGTAGCAGAGCTAAAAAGCAATAAAAAGATCACAGAGTAAATAATTAAATGTGAATGTCTTTTCATTGTGTATAGGTTATTAAATTAATTTCTATGCAATGATACGGCACAATTTTTTTGCCATTAAAACAAACCCCTGACAAATACATAAATTGCGCACAAGGATACTTACCTTCCAAAAATTTTACCAGATGTTCGCCATGATTTTAATTGCGCATTGTTCTGTAGCATTATTTTTCCTTTTTCAAAATTTCTTTTAGTGCCTTCCCTTTAGCGGTGAGGCAATATCTTTGATTTTTACTGGTTGGTTTATCAGGAATGGTCATTTCAATTAACCCTGATTGCAGGGCTTCATTAATATATAATTTCCTGAAATTTTCACGGTCTCTCAGCCCCAATACAGCTTGTAGTTCATCTCTTGATTTAGTTCCGGATATAACCAAAATCAATTTTTTAATTTCAAGACTAACCTGCTGGGTATCTTGCTGGGTACCGGTTTTCTTTCTCTAAAGGGTTATCTAAAACTCTTCTTCCTGCACAAGTTCAGGGTCCTGTAGCCTGGTAGCAATAATGGAACGAATCATATCCGGAATGCCCGTACCAGGCCGTTCAATAAACCCGGCCAGGTAAAGTGGTTCTGCCAGCAGGGGATTGGGTGGGAAAGAAGCATGGGGCTTTTTAAGTTTTGCAATAGAAAAGTAAGAAGGCAAATGCCCGGGATTCCACACTTCTAAGCGGTTGCGAAACAACATCACCTGCACCGAACCAGTGCTGGAATAATCACGGTGGGCAACGGCGTTTACAATAACTTCGGCAACCGCCGATCTTGGGAATTCGTATTCTACAGGAGCTTCTACCGATTGGCTCCGGTCGCCTGCCGAAAGATTGATCCGGGAAAGCACAAAGTCAACAGCGTTATTCTCTTGTTTAAAACATCTCCTTTATAAACCTGATAAGCAGGAACAGGGTTACTCACTTCATTGCCATGAAAGAGTACACAACGAATTTCGGTAGTAAAAAAAACCGCCGGGGATTTTTGCCAAACAACAGCAGAGCGGTATTGGTTAATCTTTGTTCTTTGTGCGGGTATAGTATTTTAAAATGCCCAATCCGACCCTCTTCGGGACTCCGCTTTCAAAATTTTGAAAAGCCTTGATTTTAGAGATTCCCTAAAAGTAAAAAGCCGCTGCACAAAGGCCGGCGGCTAATTACTTACTAACCCAACAATGTTGTACTACCCCTGTAGCTCTTTAATTTTTTCGCGGATTTTCGATTCTATCTCGTTTGATAATTCAGGGTTATCAACCATCAGTTGTTTAACCGCTTCACGGCCCTGGCCAAGCTTATCGTTGTTATAGCTAAACCAGCTTCCGCTTTTTTGAACGATACCCAACTCTACACCCATATCAATAATTTCTCCCGATTTTGAAATTCCTTCTCCGTAAATAATATCAAACTCGGCTATTCTAAACGGTGGGGCAACCTTGTTCTTCACCACTTTAATTTTTACATGGTTACCGGTAACCTCATCGCCATCTTTAATTTGTGCCAGTCGGCGAATATCGAGGCGAACCGAAGCATAAAACTTAAGGGCATTACCACCGGTAGTGGTTTCGGGGTTACCAAACATCACTCCAATTTTTTCTCTGAGCTGATTAATAAATATGCAGATGGTATTGGTTTTGGAAATGGTTGCGGTGAGTTTGCGTAGCGCCTGGCTCATCAGCCTTGCGTGCAGGCCCATTTTGCTGTCGCCCATTTCGCCTTCCAGTTCTCCTTTAGGAACGAGCGCGGCAACGGAATCGATCACAACCACATCCAGTGCACCGGAAAGGATGAGCCGGTCGGCAATTTCAAGTGCCTGCTCACCATAATCGGGTTGCGATATCAGCAGGTTGTCGATATCTACCCCCAGTTTTTTTGCATAGTTGCTGTCGAAAGCATGTTCTGCATCTATAAATGCGCAAATACCTCCTTTTTTTTGGGCTTCTGCAATTACATGAATGGCAAGGGTTGTTTTACCGGATGATTCGGGGCCGTAAATTTCCACAACCCTTCCTCTTGGTAAGCCTCCGATACCCAATGCTACATCCAGGCCGATTGAACCGGTTGAAATTACGCCCTGCTCAACGGATGCTTTTTCATTCATCATCATTACCGACCCTTTTCCAAAATCTTTATCGATCTTTTCCATGGTCAGTTTCAGCGCCTTTAATTTTTCTACGTTGCTCATTGTTTCTGTTTTAATTGTTGTATCTGTATTCGTAAAATTAGAGTGAGGCGTAAAGATAATTACTTATTCTTATCAACACTAATTAATTTAGTATTATTTTGATAATTTTTTTAGCTATAGCTGAATTTTATTTACCTGCGGGGGTTGTTTATAGGTTTCCGTGCCGGTCAGTTATGGTTATTGGCTAATTTGGAAGGTAGGGTGAGATCGCGGTATCGCCGGGGTTTAGTGAGGGGGTAGCCGAACCGGAAATTATCATATTATTGAAAAGGCATTAGCCAAGGTTATCGTATTGATATAGCGGGTCGATGTGGGAACCTGCCGCCATTTCGCATACCGGCTTTATGATTCCGTCGTTTAGCCCGTACACCCAGCCGTGCAGGTGTGGTTGCTGGTCTTTTTTCCATGCTTCCTGAACGATGGATGTTTTGGCTAAGTTAAACACCTGTTCGCGCACATTAAATTCAATAAGCGCATCAACCCGTTCTTCTTCAGTTTTGAAGGCATCAATTTCATTGCGGTGAAGCCGGTAAATGTCTTTAATATTTTTTAGCCAGTGATCGATAATGCCAAAATGATGCTGCGTCATGGCTGCTTTAACCCCTCCGCATCCGTAGTGGCCACATACAATAATATGCCGCACTTTTAATACCTCCACAGCGTATTGTAATACACTTAAAAAATTGATGTCGGTATTTACCACGAGGTTAGAGATGTTTCGATGTACAAAAATTTCGCCGGGATCGGTACCGGTAATTTTATCGGCGGGCACCCGGCTGTCGCTGCAGCCGATCCATAAAAATTCGGGAGCCTGTTGTGCAGAAAGCCGTTTAAAAAACCGGGGATCAATTTTTGAAACCTCGCTGGCCCAGTCTTTATTTGATCGAAGCAATTTCTCGTAGGCTTTCATTGTAAGGTTTGTATTTGTGTTTCCGAAAGTAACACAAAATGAATAGTTGATGGCCTATGTGGTGAAAAAACATTTTTTGCGAAGCACAGAAATCAGTTTATACATTTCGGAAAGGGAAATATAAGATGCGTTATATGTTTAACCCGCCGCAAACGCTCAGTGTTTGCCCGGTAATATAATCGGAAAGCGGGCTGGCTAAAAAAAGCGCAGCATTGGCAATATTTTCGGGAGAAGCAAATTTTCCAAGAGGGATATCGGCAAGATATTTTTCTCCGGCATTGCCATCTTTCAGGTAAGAGGTCATATCGGTTTCTACAAAGCCTGGTGCTATTGCGTTCGATCGGATGTTTCTGCTGCCCAGTTCTTTTGCGATGCTTTTTGTGAAGCCAATGATGCCTGCCTTGCTTGCTGCATAACTGCTTTGCCCCGCATTCCCCATTACGCCAATTACGCTGCTCATATTAATAATGCTCCCGAATTTTGCTTTCATCATGGGCCGGATCACCTGCTTCGTCATGTTGAACACACTTTTCAGGTTTACCTCCATTACTTCATTCCATTGTTCCGGGGTCATTCGCAGCAGTAAGTTATCTTTTGAAATACCTGCGTTATTCACGCAGATGTCAATTTTTCCAAATTCGGCAACCACATCATTTACCAGTTTTTCGCAGGCGGAAAAATCGGCGGCGTTGGATTGGAATGCTTTTGCCCGCACCCCATAACCCTTTAGTTTTTCTTCAAGGGCAACCGCGCGGTCTTTACTGGAGTTGCTTACATAAGTGAAGCAGACATCCGCTCCGTGTTCGGCAAATTTTACGGCAATGGCTTCACCTATTCCCCGGGCAGCGCCGGTAACTATGGCAAGTTTCCCTTCAAGAAGTTTCATGCAGAAATGAATTTAATCCTTTGAATGAGTAAATGAACCGGTAAATTATAAAAATTACAACGCTTTATAAAAACAATTATCCCGAAATGGTTATTCCTGTTGTATTAACTGTAAAATTTCTTCCAGTGTTTTGCGGTCGTTCATCAGCCTGGGCACTTTATGCTGGCCACCCATTTTGTTTTTTGAATGAAGCCATTTACTGAATCCGCCTTTTGGCATAACCCTTACCCGTGGGCGACCCAGCGCAATATCCTTTTGCCGTTTGGCTTCATAATCGCTGTTTAGGGCTTTAAGGCTGTTATCGAGAATATCGGTAAACTCTTCGAGGTTCGAAGGTTCTTTTTCAAATTCAATCAGCCATTCATGCGCACCATTACCGGTATCTGAAAAATATACAGGAGCCGCCGTATAATCGGCAACCACGGCACCTGTTTTAGAAGAGGCAGAAGCAATGGCATGATCCGAATTATCCACAATCACTTCTTCGCCAAATGCATTTATAAAATGTTTAAGCCTGCCGCTAACTTTTAGTTTATAAGGATTAAGCGAGGTAAACCTGATGGTATCTCCAACAAGGTACCGCCAAAGGCCACCGGTTGTAGAAATAACTAATGCATAATTTTTATCCAGCTCCACATCTTTCAGCCCAAAGGTTTTTGGGTACGGTTTTCCATATTCTTCCACCGGCATAAATTCATAAAAAATCCCATGTTCGGTAAAGAGCAACATTCCATCATCATCGGGTTTTTCCTGTGCGGCAAAAAAGCCTTCGCTGGCATTGTATATTTCAAGGTAGTTGATGGGTTTTCCTATAATGCGGTTAAATTGCTCACGGTATGGGACAAACGAAACACCGCCGTTTATATACAGTTCCAGGTTTGGCCACACTTCGGCAATGCTGTTTTTTTGTTTTATTTCCAGGATGCGTTTAAGCAGGATGAGCGTCCAGGTAGGCACCCCGGCAATGGAGGTAACATTTTCGTTGGCGGTTGACTGTGCCAGTTTTTCAATTTTATCTTCCCATTCATCTAATAAAGCAATTTTTAATTCGGGGGTACGCAGCCAATGGCCCCAGAATGGAGAATTTTGCATGAGTACGGCGCTGAGGTCGCCGTATTGTACCATTTCGTTTACCTGGCTAAGCTGATGCGATCCGCCAACCACCAGCCCTTTGCCGGTAAGCAGTTTGCTGCCCGGGAAATTTTTGTAATAATTGGTAAGCACATCCTTACTTGATTTATAATGGTTATCGGTAAGGCTCTCCTCGCTTACAGGGATAAATTTGCTTTTTGAACTTGTGGTTCCGCTGCTTTTGGCAAACCAGTTGATGGGGGTATTCCAAAGCAGGTTTTCTTCGCCATCCATCATCCTGGTAATTAAGGACTGAATGTCTTTGTATTCGTGGATGGGAACCGCCTGTTTAAATTGCTTTACCGAAAAGAGCCGGTTAAATTTGTATTTTTTTCCAAAGGCGGTGTATTGTGCCGAGGTAACCAGGTGCTGAAGCACCTCTCGCTGTGCAACTACGGGATGGTTGGTCCAGTTTTGGATGCGCCAGAGCCGCATCCTTGCCAGCAACGATATGGCAGAAGAAAGTACTTTCATTTATTAAGCAGCAATACCGATCGGATTATTTTACCTGCTGGTACAGGTAATCTTTTCTTTTAAGCTCAAAATTACGGCCCAGATAAAGCCTCCGCACCTGATCATCGCCGGCCAGTTCCTCTGCGCTTCCGTGTTTAAATATGGATCCGTCTATTAACAGGTATGCACGATCACAAATTGACAACGTTTCATTTACGTTATGATCGGTGATCAAAACCCCGATTTGCTTAAACTTCAATTTAGCAATTATTTCCTGTATGTCTTCCACAGCAATGGGATCAACCCCGGCGAAGGGTTCATCTAATAATATGAATTTAGGATCCACAGCAAGGGCGCGGGCTATTTCGGTTCTCCTTCTTTCGCCGCCACTTAAGGTATCGCCATTGTTTTTTCGTACATGCTGAAGCCTGAGTTCGTTTAACAGTTCTTCCAGTTTTTCCTTTTGATGGGTTTTAGAAAGCTTTGTCATTTCCAATACCGCAAGGATGTTGTTTTCTACACTTAACTTTCTGAAAACACTCGCTTCCTGGGGCAGATAACCAATGCCCATCTGTGCCCTTTTATACATGGGAAGTTTGGTGATGTTGGTATCGTTCAGAAAAACCGAGCCCCCATCGGGCTTCACCAAACCTACCACCTGGTAAAATGAGGTGGTTTTGCCTGCGCCATTAGGGCCAAGCAAACCAACAATTTCGCCCTGGCTCACCTGGAAGGAAACATCGTTTACCACCGTACGGCTGCCATAGGTTTTGCACAAATTCTTTGTATAAATAGTGAGGTTCAATGGCGGGTTTTTACAAAAATAAGGGTATGCTTTTTAGCAAAACAGGGTTTGCTGTTAAGATACCGGAAAAGCATTATGGTTTTCTTTTGCCGTTCAGCTAATTTTGCTGGAATTTTTTTTAGATGAAAGTTATAGAACATATCCGTAGATCCACGGAACCCCTTATTTCTTTTGAAATTCTGCCCCCCCTTAAGGGAAAAAGCATCCAGTCGTTATACCAGCACCTGGACCCTCTGATGGAGTTTAAGCCCTCGTTTATAAATGTTACCTACCACCGCAGCGAGCATGTTTTCAAAAAAAAGCCGGATGGAACCTTCGATAAAATTGTGGTAAGAAAAAGGCCGGGCACAGAATCGATCTGTGCGGCCATTATGAATAAATATGATGTAGATACGGTACCCCATCTTATTTGTGGCGGGTTCGATGTTAATGAAACCGAGGACGCCCTCATTAACCTGAACTACCTGGGGATAGACAATGTACTGGTGCTTAGGGGCGATGCGCCTAAAAGCGAATCCAACTTTGAACCCGAGCCTGGTGGCCATCAATATGCCATCGATCTGCTTAAACAGGTGGTAAACCTAAATAACGGGCTTTACCTCGAAAAAGAATTGAAAAATACCAGCCAAACCAAATTCTGTATTGGCATTGCAGGCTACCCCGAAAAGCATTTTGAAGCGCCCAATATGCAGAGCGATCTTTTGTATCTGAAAGCGAAAGTGGAGGCGGGAGCAGATTACATCATCACTCAAATGTTTTTTGATAATGCGCGGTATTTCTCTTTTGTAAAAGCGTGCCGGGAAATGGATATTCATGTACCCATCATCCCCGGATTGAAACCGATTTACAGTAAAAAGCAGTTAACCCTTTTACCCAAAACTTTTCATATAGATATTCCTACCGACCTGGCGAAGGAAATTATTGCCTGCAATAACGATGAAGAGGTAGAGCGGGTGGGAACCGAATGGCTTCTTTCCCAATCGAAGGAGTTGAAAAAAGCCGGCGTGCCGGTATTGCATTATTATACATTAGGCCGGCCGCATATTGTGGCAAATGTGGTAAAGGATTTATAAGCGTACAAACTGTTTCAACAAGTGCAGGAATAAATTATTTATTATGGCAACCAATGGCAATTTGATGGTACGGCACAATATCTAAATCGGGGTTAATTGTAAAATCTCGTTATATGCTGTGAGAGAAAAAAATTGACTTACAGATGCCCGAGAAATACAACTTCATTTTTGGGGATTTCTTTATCATTATTGTGATGCAAACATTTGGCGCCCTGTTGATGAAACCTGGATTAACCTCAGCCGGAAATTGACCAGCTCATTTCGCCACCCTTTTCATCTTTAAGCTGTATGCCCATTTTTTGAAGATCGTTTCTGATGTTGTCGGATAGCACAAAGTCTTTTTTGCTTTTTGCCGATTTTCTGATGTTTACCAGCAGCTCAAGCAGCCCGTTCAGCATTTTATCGTCTGCACTGTTTATGGCCTGAAGCCCTAAAATATCTTCCAGAAAAATTTTAAACCTGTCTTTTAAATACAACAAAGTATTGCCGCTAATGGCATGTAAGGAAATATGCCCGTCTTTTATTGAATTAAATACGGGCGCCATTTCAAACATATTGGCCAGCACTTTTGGCGTGCTGAAATCATCATCCGTAAACACTTCAAACTCATCTGCCCAGGCTTTCATTTTTTCATCAAGGGCAGCATCTGTAGCCGAACTTCCCGCTTCTGCAGGCAGTTTTTTTAGAATTTCGTATGCCTCCCACAACCTGCGGAAAGCCTTTTCGCTTGCCGCAAGTGCATCATTGCTAAAATCGAGTGTGCTGCGGTAATGGCTCTGCAAAATAAAAAACCGGATGGCCATGGGATGAAAGGGTTGCGACAACAAAGGGTGTTGGCCGCTAAAAAGTTCGGTGAGCTTAATTACATTGTTGTAGCTTTTACCCATCTTTCGCCCGTTGATGGTAATCATGTTATTGTGCATCCAGTAATTTACCGGTGCGGTATGATTGCAAATGGTACTCTGGGCAATTTCACTTTCGTGATGCGGGAACTGTAAATCCATTCCTCCTCCATGAATATCGAAGCGGGAGCCAAGGTACTTTGTGGCCATTGCCGAACATTCAATATGCCATCCTGGGTAACCCACGCCCCAGGGGCTTTGCCAGCGCATGATGTGTTCCGGCGCCGCTGCTTTCCATAAAGCAAAATCGGCTTTATCTCTTTTTTCTTCCTGCCCGTCAAGCTCGCGGGTAGTTTCCATCAGTTCATCAATAATGCGCCCGCTGAGCTTTCCGTAATCGTGGCCTGCTGCATATTTCTTCACATCAAAATAAACCGAACCATTTACTTCATACGCATATCCTTCCGCAATTATTTTTTGGATCATCCCAATCTGTTCAACAATATGGCCGGTGGCAGTAGGTTCAATGCTCGGTTCTAAATTGTTGAATTTTTTCATAGCCCAATGAAAGAGGTTGCTGTATTTCTGCACCAGTTCCATTGGCTCCAGTTTTTCGAGTTGGGCTTTTTTTGCCACCTTGTCTTCCGCCTCTCTGCCTTCTTCTTCAAAATGGCCTGCATCGGTAATGTTGCGCACGTAGCGAACTTTGTAGCCTTTCCATTGCAGGTATCGAAAAACCACATCGAAGGTTATATACGGCCTTGCATGGCCAAGATGGCTTTCGCCGCTAACCGTTGGCCCGCATACATACATGCCTGCATAACCCGGGGTGATGGGTTTAAAAATTTCTTTATTTCTGGTATATGAATTATATATCTGGAGCGCCATTGTTGCGGTATAAATCGGTTATAAAAATACAGGAACTGTTGTTGTGTAGAAACGCAAAGATATCAGCATGCCCGAAGGCAACAGGAAACGGGGTGAGATAAAGTGCAGATTTTTACCGGTATCATTCGGGCAAATTACTGTTTTTCCTTCACAATATCAGCAACGATAGGGAAATGATCGCTTAGTTTTTTTTCTATCCGGGTGTACTGATTGACTTTAAAAACGGGATCAACAAAAATATTATCGATCCTGAGGGTAGGCGAAATTCCGCTAAAGGTTCTGCCCGCTCCCCATCCTTTTTCTTTGAATGCGTTTTTAAGCCCACTGCCAATGTGGTTGTAGGCATAGCTGTTTGGCAGGTCGTTAAAATCGCCACAAACAATAACCGGGTAAGGGCTTTTTTCCATCTCGGTTTTTATATGGCCGCTTTGCACTTCACGTTTTAAGAACCCGGCTTTAAATTTATGCAGCACATTTTTAGATTTTTCAAGGTCTTCCTGGTTTTTAAAGGAAGGGTCATCGATGTATTTCAGGTTGCTGGTTGAAAACCTCAACGATTGTAAATGGATGTTGAATATTCTAAAAGTATCGCTTCCCTTCACGATATCCAAATACTGAAAAATGGAATTATAATTATGTGGCGGATATGAAAATGTTTTCCTGTTAATGATGGGATATTTGCTAAAAGTGATGATGCCAAAATGGTGCGCATCATCAAAATCAATTTTTGGGTCATAGGAAAAATATTCCCATTTCATTTTAAACTGTTGCAAAAAATCTGGCAGGTAATTTATGGCCGGGGTTATTGAATCGCTGGCCACCATTTCCTGGAAGCAGGCAATATCCGGATCTAACCGGTTGATCAGGTTTATCATCTGTTGCTTTACCTCGGGATGGGTTTTGTGTTCCTGGATATCGAAGTGGTTTACATTCCAACTCATGAACCTTAACCCTTCTGTGTTTTTTTGAATCTCAAATTTATACGGGAGCCTCAATGGAAAAAGATTTTGGATCGGCCCCCAGGTGATTACTAAACAAATTATTGATATGAACACATATCTTTTCCTGGCAATAATCCAAACAATCAGAAAAATTAAAAGACCGGCAAGCAGGTAAAATGCGCCAACATTAAGCAGCCCCAGGTACCAGTATTTAACCGGATTAAACCAGCTTACATAAGAAGCAACAATAAATGCTATAGCGATAAGCAAATTCAGCAGTATAAATATAGATCGGGAAAAAGCCCTGAAACTACCGGCCATAAATTAAAGTTAATACCATTTGGGGTTTAAATGAAAGTTCAGTGTTTTCTACGGCCGTTTTAAAAAATATTCTGTGTTTTAAAATGAGTTAGCCGGATTAATCCTGATGTATGCTCTCTGAATTGAGGCCATTGGCGTTCGGTTAAAGTGTTAACCGAAAAGTTCCAATCTATTTCTGTATTAAAATTCACAGTATCTCCCACCTGTTCCAGGTATTTCCACTTTTTTCCTGATATGAAAGTGGAGCAAAAAATCAAGGCTTCGGAAAAATGGCTAAAAATTGTCTTTCCCGGCTAATACCGATTGGATATCCATAATAGATCAATTCCATTGATCTAAACGGCTATCACATCGGCATTATACGATTAAACTTTGGTATCCGAAATAATTCCGTTTAGTATAAGAAAAACGAGTTCCGGCATTAGGTAAAACCCGGCTGTGGTACAACTTTTGAACGAATTGCATTACCCAACAGTTGAATATGGCGTTTTTCTTTTCACGCCGTTAATGCCAATTTTCTTGACCCCATTTTTCCAAGGCCGGTTATATTATGTTTTACCGGACAATACTGATTTCGAACCAAATATTTCCGGTAAAGAAAATTCAGTGAAGCTTTATATTTATTCAGTTTCAAACCCCCGGGGCTGCCGCCCCTTGCCCCCAACTTCAAAATATGGATTTTAAAAATTCGAACCAAAAATTTGCGCTGAAGAAAGTTTAGTGAGGCTTTATATTTATTCAGTTTCAGCATTATTTCTCCCGGGGTTATCACCCCTTACCCCCAGGTACAAAATATGGATTTAAAAATTTCGAACCAAAAATTTGCGCTGAAGAAAATTCAGTGAAGCTTTATATTTATTCAGTTTCATACCCCCGGGGCTGCCGCCCCTTACCCCCAACTTCAAAATATGGGTTTTAAAAATTCGAACCAAAATTTTACACTGAAGAAAATTCGGTGAGGCTATATATTTATTCAGTTTCAGTTGAATTTCTCCCGGGGCTGCCGCCCCTTACCCCCAACTTTAAAATATGGATTTTAAAAATTCGAACCAAAAATTTCCCCTGAAGAAAATTCAGTGGGGCTTTATATTTATTCAGTTTCAGTTGTATTCCTCTGGCGCAGGTGTTCCCGCAAAGCGGGATCACTTGTGCCCGCCAATATCGCCCCGATTGTATCGGAGAATTACTTGTGGCTTACTTCTTTACTTCCCTCAACTTCTCAAAAATTACTTCCCCGCAACATCCCATACCGGAAACGTTGCTGAGAAATAAGGATTTTCTTAACCTGATTTTCCAAGGCCAGCTTATATTATGTTTTATACCGGACAATATTGAATTCAAGCATTCCTTTTCATAACATTCAATTCAAAAAATGAATGTATAATTGATGGGCGGCATAACTTTAAATCAGCAATCCTGTTTACTGCATATTTTCACCGGCCTTTCGTAAAATTTGTTTTTCTTCCTCTGTAAGAAACTGGTATCCTTTCTGATTTATTTTATCCAGAATTTCATCAACCCGTTCCTGGGTAATGATGGCTCTTTTACTATAAGGCGCTCTTGATCCGGTTTGATAAAATACCCGTTCTTTTATGTTTTGTTGCGAATTTTTTGATTTCGCCGGGTTAAAAACATTCATGATCCAGTAGTAAAATCGGTTCATCCAGATACTGAGATCGTACCCCTGCCTCATTAAAAAGATAAAGGCTGCGCCTGTGGCAGCGCCGACTACATGCGAAATACTATACGCTGCAGGCACCGATGAAAACCCGGCAAGATCAATGATAAGATAAACGGCCATTAATATCCAGATGGGAATTCCGTTTCTGATATGAGTAAGTACCCGGTAATTTGGCGATAAAGCCGTAGTGGCCATGGCCACTCCCATTACAGCAGGATTTGAACCCAGCATATAGGTAAATTCAACCGCGGCAGACTGTGCTGGGAAAGCCATGCTGGCCGTAATGAATGCAATTCCTCCGATTATCCCGCTGTATAAAAAAACGGGGATCAGCTTTTCGTTGCCCGACATGCCCTGCAACAGCGAACCAAATACCCAAAGCCAAAGCAGGTTTCCCAGCAACCTGAAAAACATGTTGCCGGTTTCGAAAATCATATAGGAAAGAATGGTCCAGGGCCTTTCGGTGAGCCGGGTAAAAGAACCGGGTACCGCAAACCACTCAACCACCTGGCCTTTAAAAGCCCCGCTGGTTTGCTGAAAGTAATTATAACATACCTGGATGAGGAGGAGCAGGATAAAAGAACTCAGGATAATGGAAATCAGCGCCACCAGGGCATTGCCATCGTAGCCGAGCGAAAAACGTTTTTTAGGTATATTACTCCGGTATTCACTATATCTGTCAGCTTCTCCCATATTAAATTTATGGTCATAAAATTAGCAAACAACGGCGAAGTGATTGTTAACTTAAAAGAAACTTCGTTTATTGGTTCTGTTCCAAAAGAAAACGATCAAAAATCCGATAACCGCACCACCTATATGGGCAAAATGCGCAACATTATCGCCGGCCGTATCAACAAACGCCCCAAAAACATCTAATAAAATAAACCCGATGATCGCCCATTTTGCTTTTACCGGCACCGGAATGGGAATGATCATAAGCTGTGTGTTGGGGAACAAATACCCAAAGGCGGCAAGAACCCCCATAATGGCGCCCGATGCGCCAATGGTACAATTTGCCCGAAGCACCTGCTGGTACTGGTCAAACATCGCAGGCGAAAGTACACTATGATCTACCGGCCAGTAAGTATATGCATAAGATGCAAGCTGGGTAAGCCCCGCACCAAGCCCGCAAATAAGATAGAATATCAGAAACCGCTTTGGCCCCCACACCCTTTCCAACATGGTACCAAACATCCATAAGGCAAACATGTTAAACAATATATGCAACAACCCGCCATGCATAAACATGTGGGTTACCAACTGGTAAGGCCTGAATTCTGTTGATTTATAATGATGAAGGGCAAATAAATCGTTGATGTGATTAAACTGATTTAATCCACCAAACAACGATTGGGCTAAAAACACCAGCCCGTTAATGATGATCAGATTTAATACTACAGGAGTTGTGCGCTGAAAGCTGTTTCCGTACGACATGCGACAAAATTAACAGTTAAGCCCTGCAATGGTTTAGAAACTTTCCCATAAAAATTTTATGCATTTTTTAATTGAAGCAGCGCAACACACTCTATATGATGGGTATGCGGAAACATATCTACCGGTTGCAGCTTCAATAAATCATATTTTTCCGCCAACAACCCAATATCCCGTGCCTGGGTGGCGGTATTGCAGCTTACATAAACAACCCGTGGCGGTTCTTTTTCCAAAAGGGTATGTACCAGTTTTTCGTGCATCCCTGCCCGTGGCGGATCAGTAATTACCAGATCGGGGCGGCCATGTGTTTCAAAAAAATCATCGGTACAAACTTTTATCACATCACCGGCAAAAAATTGTGCATTGTGTATGTTGTTTAATGAAGCATTTTTAATGGCATCTGCTACCGCATCCGGAATGGTTTCCACTCCTATTATTTTTTTTGCTGTACCATGCAAATACAATCCAATGCTGCCTGTACCGCAGTATAAATCGTAAACCGTTTCCCGGCCGCTAAGCTTCGAAAATTCCTTCACCACATCATACAACCGCTTTCCCTGCCGGCTGTTGGTTTGAAAAAAAGATTTAGGCCCGATGATAAAAGAAAGATCGCCTAATTTTTCAGTTACATAACCCGGGCCATAATAAACTTTTGGCTCCAGATCGTAAATGGTATCGTTCCATTTAGGGTTAATGGTGTATAAGAGGGTGGTTATGGATGGAACGGTTTTCAGAAGAAAATCAAGCAATGCGATGCGGTTTTCGGCATCTTCGTAATTCAGGCAGATATTCACTAAAAGCTGGCCCGTACTACAATACCTGATGATGATGTTCCGGAGCCAGCCGCTGTGTTCCCTGATGTTGTAATATGAAAGATTGTGCTTTACAGCAAACTCCCGGATGTGGTTGCGAACCTGGTTGTTCACCTCATCCATTAAAAAACATTCCTCAATATCTATCACTTTATCAAATACGCCAGGTGCATGATACCCCAGCGCATTTTCCTGCATTACAGGTGTGCCAGACGCTATTTCCCGGTTGCTGAGGTATCGTTTATTGCTAAAAGTAAATTCGAGTTTATTTCGATAGGCGATGGTTTCTTCCGCACCAATAATAGGCAGAATCTCTTTGGGCTGAACTTTTGCAATGCGAAGGATATTTTGAACAGCTTCCTGATGTTTGCAGGCCAGTTGATCTTTGTAGGGGAGCATCTGCCATTTACAGCCACCACATACACCAAAATGCTTACAAAAGGGTTTTAGCCGGGAGGCTGCCGGTTCCGTAATGTTTATTATTCTGCCTTCGGCCCAGTCCTTTTTGCTTTTTGTGATGAGCACATCAACCCTGTCGCCCGGAATTGCCCCGGCCACAAAAATTACTTTACCCTCGTGCCGGGTTAGCGATTTTCCCTCGGCGGCAAAATCGGTAATGAGCAGATTTTGTAATATTTGACGTGGTTTTTTATTGCGCACGGCGCAAAAATACCCGATTATCCATCCGGGATGAACAATCCCGGCCGCTTTGTTAAGAAAATGCCATTATACCAGGCTAAAAAATGAGCCGGGGTTTGCATTGGTGATTTTAAATAAATTTGTACCCTATCGATTTTTTACAATGAAAAAAATTTTACTCCTGCTGGCTGTTTCCTTTTTTTCCGGCCAGGTATTTTCTCAAACCAACGGTTACAAAATTACGGCCCATCTTCCCGGCTATACTTCCGGCATTGCCTACCTGGCATATTATATGGGTAAAAATCTGAATGCTGCCGACTCCGCCGAGGTTAACAACAAAGGCATTGCCCTCTTTCAGGGCGCCGATAAACTGCCCGGGGGTATTTACGCAATAGTTTATCCCGGAAAAAATGCTTCCGCCGATTTTTTGATGGGCAACGACCAGGTGCTTACCCTTAATGCCGACAGCACCAACTTAACCCGGCTGCTGGTGAACGGTTCTAAAGATAACCTCGGTTTTATGGCCTATAAAAAATATGTGGATGTGGTTGGGAAAGAAATGATGGATGAGCGGGCGCAGTATTCATCCGCTAAAACCAGTGAAGACTCTGCCCGGCATGAAGCCAGTTTCACAAAACTGAACAACCGGCTCAATGAATTTAGAGACAGCATCATAACCGCCGAGCCCAACTCTTTAATGAGCGTATTGCTTTCCGCCATGAAAGAATCTCCCATACCTGCCAAAAAACCCATTACCCGCCAGGATTCGATTGATAATTATCAATATTATAAATCTCATTACTGGGATGGAATCACGTTTATGGACGACCGCATTGTGCGCACCCCCTTCTTCCTGCCCAAGCTCGAAAAATACTACCGGGAGGTAATTGTTCAGGATGCCGATACCATCATCAACGACCTGGATTATAAATTACTGCTTGCCCGTTCTGCCCCTGAGATGTATAAATTTTTACTGAACTGGGCCACCGATGAGTACATCAATCCCAAATACATGGGGCTTGACGCCGTGTTTGTTCACCTGTTTAATAAATACCACAGCAAAGGGCTAAGCCCCTGGCTAAACGATAAGCAAATGGAAACCATTACCCGGCGGGCGTATATGCAAATGGCCAACCTCATTGGCGATAAAGCTTCCGACCTCAATATGGTGGATTCAACCAACAAACCCATATCCCTCTATTCTGTAAAAGCCCCATACACCGTAGTAATATTCTGGGATCCCACCTGCGGGCATTGTAAAGAAGAACTTCCCCACATCGATTCGCTGTACAACGCTTCGTGGAAGAAAAAGGGAATTAAGGTTTACGCCGTTCTTACCGAAGACCAAAAACCGGCCTGGGTAAAATATATTAAAGAACACAAGCTTGGCGACTGGATAAACGTATATCAAACCAAAGAAATGGCAGATGAAATCACCAAAAAAGATTTGCCCTCTTACCGGCAGTTGTACGATGTTATCATGACCCCAACATTATACCTCCTGGATGCCGATAAGCGCATTATCGGAAAAAAACTCACCTGGAAACAATTGAATGATTTGCTGGAAGTAAAAATTTCTGCGCAGAAAAATCACGCTACAAAATGAGAATGAAGTTTTTGATGTTTGTAACTGCTGCTTTGCTTTGCAGCAGCTTCAGCTTTTCGCAAACCCTTTTTACTTATGGAAATAACGCCGTAGATAAAGATGAATTTTTGAGGGCCTATAATAAAAATAACGTGCAGGTTACCGATAAGGAGAAATCGATGCGCGACTATTTAAACCTTTACGTAAATTTTAAATTAAAAGTAAAGGCTGCCGAAGACATGAAGCTGGATACCCTTCCACAATTAAAATCAGACCTCAATAGTTTTCGTACCCAGGTGCAGGATAATTATATGAACGATGAAAAAGGACTGGCCATTTTGATGAACGAATCTTTTGAACGCAGCCGCAAAGACCTTCATGTTCTTCATTTTTCCATTCCGGTGGTTGCAGGAATGAAACCTGCTGATACCCTTCTTGCTTACCAGGAAATTAAAGCCCTTAGAGCCGAACTTGCAAAAGGGGGAACAGATTATGATAAAATGAGCAGCGGGAAACAGGCAAAATTTTCCGACCTCGGTTACATCACCGTATTTTCCCTTCCATACCAGTACGAAAACATCGTTTATGGCCTTGCACCAGGGCAGGTAAGCGATCCCGTTAGGTCGAAAAGTGCATGGCACCTGTTTAAATTATTAGATGAAAGGAAAAGTATGGGAAAATGGAAAATAGCACAGATCCTTTTTTCCTATCCGCCCAATGCAACCGACTCTGTAAAACAGGAAATAAGGAAAAAGGCCGATTCGGTTTATGCGCTTGCCGCAAATGGCGCTGATTTCGAAAAACTGGCCCGCCAATACAGCGAAGACAGGTACACTTATGCCGGTGGCGGCGAACTCCCCGAATTTGGCGCAGGAAAATACGATCCCGATTTTGAAAGCCATGTTCTTGCCTTAAAAACAGATGGCGACATCAGTAAACCCTTTTCATCAGGCTTTGGCATACATATCATTAAACGGCTTAGCCATTCTGAATTACCGGATAAAAAAACAGACCCCACCCTTCAGTTTGAACACAAACAAAAAATACTTCAGGATAGCCGGATCAGTCAGGCAAAAGAAAAATTTACCAAAGACGCCATGAAAGCCACCGGTTTTAAACTTACAAACCAGGTTAAGGAGGCAGATTTGTACAGGTATGCCGACAGTGTAATGCGCGATCTTTCCGAAAATAATTCAACCCATTATCCCATTAGCAAAAAAATACTTTTCAGTTTTAGCAATGGAAAGAAAACCGGCGCCGACTGGCTGAATTTTGTTCGGGATTATAAAGGGAACCCTGCCATTTATCAGCAGGAATCGGACAAGGGGCTTTGGGAAAAATTTATGGATGTATCCGTTCTGGAATATTATAAAACACATCTTGAAAAATATAATAAGGATTTTGCCTCTCAAATGAAAGAGTTTAGGGATGGGAACCTGCTTTTTGAGGCAATGGAAAGAAATGTTTGGGAAAAAGCCGCATCCGATACTTCCGGTTTAAAACAATATTATAACGAGCATAAAGAAAAATACAAGTGGCCCGAAAGCGCAGATGTAATATTGGTTACTGCATCAGATGAAAAAACGGCAACACAAACCATAGATGCCCTCAATGCCGGAAAACCCTGGAAAAAGATTCTGGAAGACGGAAATGCGCTTGTTCAGTTAGACAGCGGCCGGTATGAATTAAGTCAGCTTGTTGATTCTGCAGCATTGGAAAAACCCAGGCCCGGAACTTATTCTAAACTTATAACCAATCAGGATGGTTCGGTTAGTTTTACCCGGTACATCAGGCTTTATCCTGTAAACCAGCAGCGCAGTTTTGATGATGCCCGCGGGCTTGTGATAAACGATTACCAGGCCGTACTTGAGCAAAACTGGCTTAACCGGTTAAAGAAAAAATACCCGGTTACCATTAATGAAAAACTATTTAGGGAGCTGGTTAAATAAACGGGTTTCTTTTCCCGGCTTCAGCAACAGGGAATCCAAATGTTTTCATCACAATGATGAAAAAGTAATCTCAGGGGAAGAAGCGGTATTTCTCCGGGCGCCTGTGAGCCAATATTTTTCTCTCACAGGATACAAAGAGATTTCATAAAGGATGGAAGAATTATTTCTTTGTACAAACCTTTAATGCACTTTGTTCGAATCAACACAAAGAGCATATTTCCGTATATAATAAAAGAACAAGGATGTTTTAAAGAGAAGAGTTAACTGCGCCCGTTATTTTAAATTTTTTTCAATACGGGTATCGGGAACCAGCCAGATAAAAGCCACAATTACATAGCAGCATATTCCCGCAACCGGATAAACGAAAGCAAGAAAAATTCCCACTACATAAAAAAACAGGCTCAGGTATTCTTTTAAATGGTTGCCAACTGCTTTTCCGATGTCCGATTCTTTTCCTTCATATTTGATGGAAACTTTTTCGAGGATGGTGAATGCAATTGCACAGGCAAAAAGGTTTATTCCGTATAAAATAACCGGGTGTGCGCTGATGTGGTTCTCTCCCATCCATGCAGTGGTAAAGGGAATTAAGGAAAGGCAAAAAAGCAGAAATAAATTGGCCCAAAGCAATTTTCCGTTCACCTTATGTATTGCCTGAAAAAGATGGTGGTGATTGTTCCAGTAGATACCCACATAAATAAAACTGAGAATGTAAGAAATTACTTTTGGTATTAACGGGGTAAGGTTGCTAAAAGAAGAACCTTCCGGAACCTTTAGTTCCAGCACCATGATGGTGATGATGATGGCCAGAACGCCATCGCTGAATGCTTCTGCTCTCCCTTTTGTCATATTAAATTGAAAATAACATTTTTCGAAAAGAAAAGAGGGGGTATTTTATCCCGAAATTTCGGGATTGAAGTAATGAAGACGAAAACATATTGCACCAATCATACTCAATAAAAAAGAAAAGTGCCGGTTTCACGACACTTTCTGCGAAAATTTGTGGGCCCACCTGGGCTCGAACCAGGGACCCCCTGATTATGAGTCAGGTGCTCTAACCGGCTGAGCTATAGGCCCTTACATCTTAACGATGGAAGAATTCTCCGGTTGGCGGCTCCATAAAGAACTGCCGGGTGGCAAAAATAAGGTTTTGCTTTCTTTTTGTAGCCATGCGGCTAAAATATCACAGCGCTTATTATGTTTTATGGAGGTTTCCCGGTAAGGATTTGCTATTAAGAGTCAATCACTTTGCCCCAACCCTCTGTTTTGCGGATACCGTCCTTCATTCTAATGAAGTTACGATCGGGAACTAAGTTTTTTATCCGTTTATCAACAAATAAAAATGCAATTTTCAAATACCGGAAGCTCGGGGTATTATATTTACGGATGTATTAAAAATGATCTCTGATAAAGATGAAATATGGGGAATAATCTCCGGCCAGAAATTGAATGAGAACCGGGGATATTCCTAAAACGGAACAAACCGCACAAATAAAAAACAGATACCACCCGTAATGGCCAAATTAAAGAACATCATTTTCGATCTTGGAGCAGTATTGCTGAATATTGATTACGAAAAAACGGCGGATGCCTTTCGCCGTCTTGGGTATAAAAATTTTGACGACATGTATTCAAAATTCAAAGGCAATAATGTGTTTAACGATTTTGAAAAAGGCCAGATCGGCAGCGTTGAATTTTTAAAATATATGCTTGATGCGGGAGCAGGTAATATAACCGAAAAGGATATACGAAATGCCTGGAATGCCATGCTGCTCGATTTCAGGGAGGAGAGTTTTCTCCACCTGGATAAGCTTGCAGAAAGGCACCAGTTATACCTGCTTAGCAACACCAATGTAATTCACCAGGCAGCGTTTGAAGAAAAATTTCTGCAGCAAATGGGAAACCGGCCATTGCGCCAATGGTTTACCCGGGCCTATTTTTCGAATGAGATCGGGTTGAGAAAACCGGACGCAAATATTTTTGAATTTGTAATAGCCGATGCAGGAATTAAACCCGAAGAATCTCTTTTTATTGATGATATCCCGGCAAATACCTTAACTGCAAAAAAACTGGGGTTTAATACCCATGTACTGATGCCCGAAGAAAAAATTGAAAACCTCAACTACGATTTAATTTCCTCGTAGTCGATATATCTCCTGAAACAAGGAATTAAAGTTTGTGGTAGCTATTAAACCTGAGTCCGGAATAAAGAATAGTGAAAGAATTAATCGAGGTATGGTGTCTCAGGGCAAGCCCTGAACCAAAAATTCCTTAACAAGCTGCACAGGGTACTATACCTTACCACGAGATTGTTCGACTAAGCTTTTTGATCTACCGGGTTCGCAAATTCATCCCGTTTAATAAAAATATTTGACAGCATTTAAAAATGGCGGGTATCAATATTTGGATGCCACAAATAATTTTATTCCAGTTGCACCGGGGCCAGGAGGAACAACCAATTATTATCAAACCGGTGTTTCATATCCTGAAATTCAAAGCGGCCAAACATTTTTTGTACAAGCAGTAGGTAACAATAATACAGGTACTTTTAGTTTTGACGAAAATGTAAAATCAGGAAACAGCAGAATAGTTACAAGGTTGGTAACTCCCAAAAAACGCCCAACTCTTTGGGCAGGATTATATTCCAATACTGGAATTTGTGACGGAACGTCGATTACATTTGATAAGAGCTATTCAAATGATATAGCCGAAGGAGATGCAGGAAAGCTTCCAAACCCCGGGGAGAATTTTATGATCTCAAAAGAAAATGGAACAGGCCTTGCCATTGAAAAAAGGCAACCTGTCAGCGAGCGTGATACGATACGGTATTCATTCAGCAACCTTCGCGAAATTGAATATCATCTGGTTTTCTCGCTTTCGAATTTTAAAGATGATGGAATAAAAGCCATGCTGGTTGATAATTATCTTAAAATGAAAAAACCGCTTAGCTTTTCTGACAGTAGCTTTATTGACTTTAAAGTAAACGGCAGCAATGAGTCTTATGAAAATAGGTTTATGGTGGTTTTCGAAAAGAATTCAACACCTGCTTTCATAGCTGATGCCTTTGGAAGTGACAAATTCAAACAAACAGGCAAAAGCACAATCAAAGTGTACCCTAATCCTACGGAGAACAAAACAATTAAAATTGTATTTGTAAACCAACTGACTGGCAAGTATCATCTACAGTTAATAAATGATTTGGGACAGGTTTGCTATAACAATGCAATCAGTATTAATAATGCAAATACTACCAAGATAATTAAGCTTGACAATTCTATTGCCACAGGAAATTATCAATTAAATATTGTTTCTCCGGATGGGAAAAGATCAGTGCAACAAATTATAGTCAGGTAACATTATTTAACCCAGATCGAAAAAATAGCCTTTCGATTATGAAGGCTATTTTTTTATAAACTTAATAGCCGATTTATTTGATTGTGTATTTATAACCTGTATGATATAAATACTTGAACTCAGGTTTTGAATATTGAATACATTGCTTTGAGAAAACCGGTATGTTGAAATTATTCGACCTGTAATATCAGTCAGTCTTATCCGGTCATCTTTATCAAGACCGATTATCGTAACCTGATCTTGTGCAGGATTTGGATAGATTTGATAAGTTGGCTTATTGCAGGATGATTTTATATGCAGTATTTCACTGTATTGATAAGATCCATCCAGGTCAATGATCTTCAATCTGAAAAACGCATCCGAATAATTTCCCGCTTCATAAAAATAATTGCTGTTGCTACCCTTGGGTAATACTTCACTATCTTTCAAAAACACAATTCCATCTACACTTTTTTCAACTTCGATCATTTTTACATTTTGCTCTATTCCTGATTTCCATTTTAAAACTGTCTTGCAATCCTTGCTTATCCCGGTAAAATTTTCCAGCGTTAGCGGAACTATTGTACAATTAAATGGGTTTGAAAAAATAGTCCCACTCCCATCATTTGTAGATACTGAAACACTTAATGCATTTACATTATTAATTGATATTCTTCCAGTTCCAGATAGTCCAGAGCCCCCTAGTGCGCTAACTGTAAGATAGCCATCCGGTGTCAATGTCACATAAGATGCAGAACCATCTGTGCATCCAGGGATACTACTAATATTTGACGAGTTCAGAGCGTAAAACGAGCCATTTATTTTGACTTCTAACCTTGCACAAAACTGCGCCCCGTCAAAACCAGTAAAATCAATGTCAAAAGAATTAACAACATAGGGAAACGTGTATGTATTTGTTTGAACGCCTGTATAAATAGGATTTACAGGGCAACCTGAAGGGGTTCCAATATTTTGCCATCCTACCCATTGACCAGAAAAGCAAGTTGAATTAAGAGGTCTCTGCAACTCCCAGGAGCCGCTGCAAGGCTGGGCTGTAATATTTGCTGTTGATAGCAGGCATAAAGTAAAACCAACTATCGTGGGCATTATGTTTTCCAAAAAGGGCATCTGTCAGGTTGTATAATAAATATACAAACTAACTATAACTTTATTTATCAATAGGCTCATGTAATAGCAAATGAAACCGGGAAAGATTCAATAATAGTTTACCCTAATCCCGTAACAGGGTTAATGGAAATAGAAGGGCTTCAAAAAGATGATGGTATTTTGATTATGAATACAGTTGGTCAAATTGTACAAAAATTCAATTCACCGCAAATCAATAACAAATTCAATTTGCGGCAATTAAATTCAGGGATATACTTTGTTCAGGTATTTAATAATAAAGGCATGCATGCTGTTTTAAAGATTATAAAAATAAAAACTATTCTTTTGTTCAGGCACGGGAATTTGTGACGAGACTTTAATCACATTTGCTTCGTTATAATGAAACCTTTGTTAAGTGGAGCATCCTTAAAAATTACAGCTAACCTATATTGTTATTATTCCTGCCCAATAAGCGAATTGAAAACCTCAGTTACGATTTAATTTCCTCGTAGTCGATATAATCTTCGGCAGGAGGTTTGGATGTTGCCTGTTGTTGCGATTGAAATGAAGGATTGTTTACATTTTGCCGCTGGCTGTCCATTTTCCGGTTCATTTCATCCACCCTCGTTTTTATTTGTTTGCTGGTACGGTAAATGGGAATGATGAAATCGAAAATCAGTTTGTACACGATATAAATCACAAAAATCTCAAAAAATAGCCTCAAAATATTCATCCGGCAAAGTTAAACCTGCATCAAAAATCCGGCTGTTAATTTTTATAACGGGCAAAAATTCCCATTTTGCCGGGATTTTATTAATACCTATATTTGCAGCGGAAAATGAGGAACAGAAGGGAGCCGGTGGTTCCCTTTTTCATTTTTAAACGCCGATGGTTAATAACGAAAAGATTTCTCTGATCGGTTCCTGGGTTGAGCCACTACTGGATGAACATACGTTTCTGGTGGAGGTAAAAATTAAACCTACTCAGAATGTAAAAGTATATCTGGATGCAGATCAGGGACTTGCAATTGAAAAATGCATCAAAATAAACAGGGCGTTGCATAAAATTATTGAAGAGAAAGGGCTGTTTAGCGATGGTGATTTTTCTCTTGAGGTATCCAGCCCCGGCATAGATCAACCCCTGAAACTGCACCGGCAGTTTGTGAAAAATAAGGGCAGAGACCTTGAGGTAACCCTGTTGGACAACACGGTTAAGCAGGGAAAATTAACCTTAATTTCTGAGCAGGCGATTACTTTGGAAAGCACGGAAGGTAAAGGGAAAAAGGCGGAATTGAAGCAAAGTGAAATTCCTTTCGAAGAGATCAAACAGGCAATCGTTCAAATAAAATTTTAAATAATAACCAAACACCCCCTCCGGCGGGGTAATCGGATGCCGGATTGTATATGGCAAGCATCAACTTAATCGATTCCTTCCAGGAATTTAAAGACGCTGAAAACATCGATCGGCCAACATTGATGAGGGTTATGGAAGATGTGTTTAAAACCCTTATTAGAAAAAAATATGGCAGCGATGAGTGCTTTGATGTAATCATTAACGACCAGAAGGGGGATCTTGAAATTTTCCGCAGGCGTACAATCGTGGAAAATGATGACCTGTATAATACGCTTACCGAAATTGAATATAAGGACGCCATTAAAATAGAACCGGATTATCAGGTAGGTGAAGAGCTTTACGAAGAAGTGGATATCCAAAAAGAATTTGGCCGCCGCGCCATACTTGCCGGAAAGCAAACACTCGCCGCCCGCATCAGCGATTTGAAGAAGAATATCCTGATTAAAAAATATGAAGACCGGGTAGGTGAAATTGTTAATGGTGAAGTATATCAGGTATGGCGTAAAGAAATATTGATCCTGGATGAAGATGGCAATGAAATGCTGCTTCCCAAATCAGAACAAATTCCTACCGATTATTTTAAAAAGGGAGAAACAGTTCGTGCGGTTGTGAAAAAGGTGGAATTGAAAAATAATCAGGCGGTAATTATCCTTTCGCGCACCAGCCCGATGTTCCTCGAAAAATTACTGGAAATAGAAGTGCCCGAAATTTTTGACGGACTTATCGTAGTAAAGAAAATTGTACGCGAACCCGGTGAACGCGCTAAAGTTGCGGTAGAAAGTTACGACGACCGCATCGATCCCGTGGGCGCCTGCGTGGGGATGAAAGGCAGCCGTATTCATGGCATTGTTCGGGAACTGAAAAATGAAAATATTGATGTGATTAACTGGACAACCAATACCCAATTGCTTATCCAGCGCTCGCTTACTCCTGCAAAAATTACCAGCATCGAAATGGATACCGAGAAGCATCACGCCAATGTGTACCTGAAACCCGACCAGGTTTCTCTGGCCATTGGCCGGCGCGGTGTAAACATTAAATTAGCCTGCGAACTTACCGGTTACGATATTGATGTTTTCCGCGACAATGAAGGTGAAGAAGACGATTATGACATCAGTATAGAGGAGTTTGCCGATGAAATTGAAGGCTGGGTAATTGATGAACTAAAACGCATTGGTTGCGATACCGCCCGTTCGGTTCTTGACCTCACGGCTGAAGAACTGGAAAGGCGTACCGATCTTGAAAAAGAAACCATTGAAGAGGTAAGGCGTATTCTTAAAGAAGAATTCGACCGGGAATAACCCACAACCGGTTATGCAGGGTGAGGAAGATGAATACAGATTTATGAAAAGATTTCCCGTTGAAATCGCGGGATGATATAAAAAGAATGTCAGAAGTAAATACACCAAGGTTGATGGCTGCGGCCAAAGAGTTTAACATCGGTACCAGCACACTGATAGAGTTTCTCGTATCCAAAAACTTCAATGGCGACGATCTGAAGCCAACCTCGAAGCTTTCGGAAGATATGTACCGTGTTTTGCAGGCCGAGTTTCAACAGGATAAAGCAGTAAAGCAAAAGGCCGAAATGATTGATCTTCCTAAAGGCCCCGGTGATGTAAAGCGGAAGAAAGATGAAGAAGATTTATCGATCCGCAAAAAAGAGGAAAAGCCAAAAACGAAGGAAAAGGTAAAAGAAAAAGAGGAAGAGCCTGAAGTGAAGCCCGAAGAGCCGGTTGTGGCTGCTCCCGTTGAAGTAGTGGAAGATGAAGTGCTGTCTAAGATTGAGGTACCTGTTGTGGAATCGCCTAAAATTATTGATAAGATTGATCTCTCCACCATTGATTCTTCTACAAGGCCGAAGAAAAAAACAAAAAAGGCCGCTCCAAAAGAAGCGGAAATTCCGGAGCCGGTTCAGCCGGCAGAAGAAAAACCTGCAGAACCGGTAGTTGAAAAACCGGTTAAGGAAGATGTTCCCGAAGCGCCGCAAATTCAAAATATACAGGCCGAAAAATTAAGCGGCCCCAAAATTCTCGGAAAAATAAACTTACCGGTTAATAACGATACCCGCCCGGTAAAAGATGCCGATGATAAACGTAAACAACGCAAGCGCATCCCCATCGATAAAAAACCTGGCGACAGGCAGGGCGCTCCGGCACGGGGTGTTCGCCCCATTGCCGACCCCCGCGATAACCGTCGTGGCGGATCGGATAACCGGCAGGGTGGAGGCCGCCATCATAAGCAGGATCACCAAAAGCAGGACAGGGTTATTGATGAAAAAGAAATTCAGGAAAAATTAAAACAAACCCAGGCCAAACTTGCCGGCGCAGGAGGCCGCGGAAAAAGCCTTAAAGCAAAATACCGCAAAGCCCGGCGCGAGGAAATGGCCGATCAGCAGGGCGCCGAAGGAACCGAAAACAACAAACTCCAGGTTACCGAATTTATTTCGGTAAGCGAACTGGCAAACCTGATGGATGTAAGCTTTGCAGAAGTGATCAGCAAATGTATGAACCTCGGCATAATGGTATCCATTAACCAACGCCTCGAAGCCGATGTAATTGAACTGGTAGCCGGCGAATTTGGATACGATGTGGAATTTATTGGCGTAGATGATGCCGCTGAAATACATGAAGAAGAAGAGGTTGATGATCCGGATCAGTTGCAGCCCCGCGCACCCATCGTTACCATTATGGGTCACGTAGATCATGGTAAAACATCCCTGCTCGATTATATCCGGAATACCAATGTGATTTCCGGCGAAGCAGGCGGAATTACCCAGCATATTGGCGCCTATGAAGTAAAAACAAAAGACAACCGTAAAATAACCTTCCTTGATACGCCCGGCCACGAAGCGTTTACGGCTATGCGTGCCCGTGGTGCAAAGGTTACCGATATCGCCGTAATTGTGGTTGCTGCCGATGATGCCGTGATGCCACAAACCCGCGAAGCCATTTCTCACTCCCAGGCAGCAAACGTGCCCATGATCTTTGCCATCAATAAAATGGATAAAGAAGGAGCCAATCCGGAAAAAATTAAAGAGCAACTGGCGGGTATGAACATCCTGGTTGAAAGCTGGGGAGGAAAATACCAAAGCCAGGAATTAAGCGCCAAAAAAGGAATCAATGTAGATCTCCTTCTTGAAAAAATATTGTTGGAAACCGATCTCTTAGAATTGAAAGCAAACCCCGATCGCCACGCCAACGGTACGGTAATTGAAGCCTCTCTCGATAAAGGCCGCGGATATGTGGCTACCATCCTGGTGCAAAACGGAACCCTTCGCCAGGGAGATATGATTGTATCGGGTCAGTACTTTGGTAAAGTGAAGGCAATGTACAACGAAAGAAATCAGCGCCTCAATGAAGCTCCTCCATCCACACCCGTTCTTATATTGGGATTAAACGGCGCACCACAGGCCGGTGAAACCTTTAAGGTTTACGAAAATGAATCCGTAGCAAGGGAAATGGCAACCAAACGGGGCCAGATTCTGCGCGAACAGGGCATGAGGGCCAAAAAACACATCACCCTCGATGAAATTGGCCGCAGGCTTGCACTGGGTAACTTTAAAGAACTGAATGTAATTATTAAAGGGGATGTGGACGGATCGGTGGAAGCATTGAGCGATTCATTGCAAAAACTGAGTACCGAAGAAATAGTGGTTAAAGTGATCCATAAAGGGGTGGGCGCCATTACGGAAAGTGATGTAACCCTTGCAAATGCTTCCGATGGTATCATTATTGGGTTTAACGTTCGCCCGAGTATCCAGGCAAATAAACTTGCCCAGGCCGAATCCATTGAAATCAAAACCTATTCCATCATTTATAATGCGATCGAAGAAATTAAGAGCGCGATGGAAGGGATGCTTGAACCCAGAGTGGAAGACAAGGTAACGGCAAATGTGGAAATCAGGGAAACCTATAAGTTTGATAAGGCAACCGTTGCCGGATGTTTTGTACTTGAAGGAAAAATTACCAGGAACAATAAAATCCGCCTCGTGCGCGATGGTATTGTAATCTTTACCGGGGAGCTGGGAAGCCTCAAACGATATAAGGATGATGTGAAAGAAGTGGCTTCAAATATGGAATGTGGCCTCACCATCAAAAATTACAACGACTTAAAAGTTGGCGATATCGTTGAAGCATTCGAAGAAATTGAAGTTCAACGCACATTATAAACACCCCGAAAAATGCCGGTATTTTTCTGCCGCTGCGGTAAGGGTACAATTATTTGTTAAATGATTGCTGTTCGTAAAGCAGCCGCGCCTCCGGGTTTAATTTTACCGCCATTGTTTCAAATTTTATCAGATGTTTAAAAAGTTTTCATTTCTTTTTTTGCTAAGCGGTTATTTATTGCCGGTATTTTCTCAGCCTAAAAAAGTGCTTGTTGATAAAATTGTAGGTGTGGTTGGAAATAAAGTGGTGCTTAAAAGCGATATCGACAACAGCCTGCTCGATATGCAAAGGCAGGGAATGGAACTCCCGCCCGATGCAAGATGCCTCACCCTCGAACAGTCTTTGGGAATTAAAGCCCTGGTACTTCAGGCGGAAAAAGATTCCATTCCGATAACCGATGAAGAAGTGGAAGCCGATATTGATAACCAGATCCGATACTTCATATCGCAATATGGTTCCAAAGATGAACTGGAAAGAGCAGCAGGGAAATCGGTTTACCAGCTAAAAGAAGATTTTAAAGAAGGGTTTCGCGATCGTAAACTGGCGGCAGCCATGCGAAATAAAATTGTGGATGATGTAAAAATTACCCCAAATGAAGTAAAAGCTTATTTTGAAAAAATCCCGGTTGATAGTTTACCACTTTACGAATCGGAAGTAGAGGTGGGGCAAATTGTGGTTCATCCAAAGGCAAGCCGCGATGCAGAATTATATTGTATTGAACAGTTGCAGGATTACAAAAGGCAAATCGAGAACGGAAAGTCTTTTGCTTCTATGGCACAGTTATATTCTGAAGACCCCGGCAGCAAAGACAAAGGCGGCCAGTATGAAATCAACCGCAGTCAGCGCGATCTCGATCCCACCTGGCTGGCTAAAGCATTCACCCTTAAAGAAGGACAGGTATCCAATCCCTTTAAAACCAGGTTTGGCTATCACATCATTCAACTGGTGAGCAGGGCCGGCGATGAAGCCGTGGTAAGGCATATCCTCAAAATTCCGCAGGTAACCCAATACGAAACCCGCGAAACGCTTTCTAAATTAGATACCGTTAGGGCTAAACTGATTGCAGGCACCCTCACTTTTGGTGAGGCGGTAAACAAATACAGCGATGATGAATCCAGTAAATTCACCGCCGGAATGCTTCAGGGGAACGACGGAACCTTCTTAACGATGGATCAGCTTGATGCCTCACTTGGGGCAATACTGAATAATTTGAAAGTAGGCGAATTTTCTCAGCCCACTGAATATAATGATGAAAGAGGACGTAAAGCAGTGCGCATCGTTTATCTAAAAACACGCACCGAACCTCATCGCGAAAACATAAAAGACGATTACAGCAAAATTGCCGCAAGGGCTCTTGAAGAAAAAAAAGAAGATGCGCTTGAGCAATGGTTTGATAAGCAAATAAAGAATTATTATATCCGGGTAGATGAAGAATACCGCGATTGCCCTCAAATGAAAAAATGGTTTGATGCTGCAGCATCCTATTCAGGATCTGCACATAATTAACATCAGCCATCGGTACCCTGAAAATGTTTTTTCGCAACAGCATTTCCTAACTGAACGAGTTTGATAGAGAAAAGGCAAATACTGCAAACAGAAGAATTGGCCGTTTTGGTTGGCCTGGTTCAAAAAGACCAGGATGAGGTTCGTGTAAATGAATACCTCGATGAACTTGCATTTCTTGCTGAAACCGCAGGGGCAAAAACCGTAAAACGGTTCACCCAAAAACTTCAACACCCCGATAGCCGCAGTTTTGTTGGAAAAGGAAAGCTGGAAGAAATAAAAAAATTCATTCAGCTACGTGGAAATATTTCGGTTGTGATATTTGATGATGAACTTACCGGCTCCCAGATTCAGAATATAGAAAAGGAACTGAATGTAAAAACCATCGACCGCAGTGATTTGATTCTCGACATATTTGCCAGCCGCGCAAAAACCGCACAGGCAAAAACCCAGGTAGAGCTTGCCCAATACCAATACCTGCTTCCCCGGTTAAAAGGAATGTGGAAACACCTGGAAAGGCAGGGCGGTGGCGTGGGCACACGCGGCCCCGGCGAAACGGAAATTGAAACCGACCGGCGTATTGTAAAAGATAAGATCAGTTTGTTACGCCAACGGTTACGCGAAATTGATAAACAGGCATTCACCCAGCGTAAAGAACGCGGCGAATTCATCAGGGTTGCATTGGTGGGCTACACCAATGTGGGAAAATCTACGATAATGACGCTGCTCAGCAAAAGCGAGGTGTTTGCTGAAAATAAACTCTTTGCCACCCTCGATACCACTACCCGGAAAGTGGTTTTTGAACAAACGCCTTTTTTACTGAGCGATACCGTTGGCTTTATCCGGAAACTGCCTCATCACCTGGTTGAAAGTTTTAAGAGCACCTTAGATGAGGTTCGGGAAGCCGATGTATTGCTGCATGTGGTGGATATCTCTCATCCGCAATATGAAGATCAGTTGAATGTGGTAAACAAAACCCTTGCTGAAATTGGTTGCGGAGAAAAACCTGCCATTACGGTTTTTAATAAGATGGATCTGTACGAAAAGAATGTATTTGATGAATGGCTGGAAGATGAAGTTAAACAGGAAATGCTTAAAGATTTACAGCAGCGCTGGGAAACGGAAACCAAAGGGAATTGCGTTTTTGTAAGTGCTGTTGAACGAATGAACATTGATAAATTGCGTCAGCGCATTTTATATAAGGTTAGAGCGTTATACCGCATCAGGTATCCCTATAAAACGGAGTATTTTTATTGATCTCTTCTTCTCCGGAGTTTGCAACTCAGGAAGTTATTTTTTTCTCAATGCCCCGGGATCAGGATGTTGAGGCTTTTTATCCTTCTCCATGCGCCAGTGAAAGCCGCAGCGAAACAACGAAGCTGTACAGGGAAGAACTCCAGTTGCACTTATAACCTGAACTTACACGGTATTAAAAATTAAGACATCAACAGGGCTGTCATCAATAAAACGAAGAATGGAATCTATATGGCTGAGATCCGAAAGGTTGGCAGGTATCCAATCCATTTTAAAAGCGGACTGAATTTCTGTTTGCAGGGGTTTGGTTCCGGAAACCAGGAAGAAATGATCGCCGGTTTTTCCAGGCCCGTTAATCATTGAATTACCAAGCCCCCTGCCTGCTCCGGTTATTACAATATTTCTCATGTTCTGAATTTCACTTCGCCAAAATGAGAAAAAGAATTTTCATTTCTGGATCCGTTGGCAAATGATTCGGGGATCAGGCAATATGACATCAACATCATTAATCGGCCCTGCTGCCCTTTTCACCCACAAACCAGTGTTCCTTTTCTTTAAACAACACATTAAAGGTGGTTAGGGTTCCGTAAATGCGGGTAATATATTGCTGGAGATTAACCTTGTCTTCGTCGCTGAGCAGTTTATGACTGTTGATGTTTTGTTCAAGCACCCGGAGCCTGTCGCGCAACATAACAATTTTATGAAAGAACACATCAATTGGAACTTCTTTGGGCTTAATGGATTTGTCGGCTGCCTGAAGAATCATGGTACCGCCAATCCAGCGGTCGCCAAGCCGAACCGTTTCGGTTATTTCGCCCCACTGCCTTAAAATTTTAAGCAGCGAGGTTTCAAGTTCTGATGTGGTTTCCACTTCGGCACTTATATTTTCGGGAATGATTTCATCGAGGTGCGGATCTGTTTTATCCACCTCCTTAATACCGTGGTTGATGAACGAGATGAGGTAGGTTGCATAACGGATGCCTACAATAACACCGGGGCCGAACTGGGTGTGTTGCAGCCGGGTGCCAATACCGAGGGTTAATTGATTTTCTTCCATGGTTGCAAGATAAAAGAATATGTTTTGCAGAATGGATTGCCTTTATTCTTTTTTTGCCTCCGGAATGGGCATGATGCTTCTATACTGGTATAGCGCATCAAGGATGTATTGGTTGAAGGTAATTTCATCGGCCATGCGGGTAAAAGCGTAAGAAGGCCGGTACCATTTTAAAAAAGTATCGAGCGCAACACCATTAAGCCCGGTGATGCGCTGAACGGTTATTTTGCTAAAGCGAAAGTTTACATATTTTTCCTGCTCCTGCTCTTCCAGTCTTTTCTGAAAAGCGCCCAGCCTTTTGTTTCGTTTAAACCTGAAAATATTTATAATCTCATCCAGATCGGCGCCGGGCACCCCTCCCGGAACCATTGATGTGGAGATTCCTGGTTTTTGATAATTGAAAACATCGGCATACTCCATTCTGTTTTCCAGCGAATCCTGCCGGTAAGTTTTGGCATACACCAACACTTCATTTAGCAGCTTGTATTTGCTTTGTACCGGAACGTGAATGGAGATGCTGAAATTGTGCGGATCGGGAATTGCGGATACTGCAAATTTATGTGTGGGCTTATTATTATAGAAAAAGCTGAGTGAATCGTTTTCGGAAGCGATGATGGAAAACTTTCCCAGGCTGTCGGTTACATCAAATAAACCATTGGTGCAAACCACCCGCACGCCCTCTACCAGGTTTTTTTTGGAGAGGTCCAAAACCGTTCCTTCAATTTTCAATTGCGCTGTTCCCTGCAAGGCAAAGAGAAGAACAGTTGCAGTAAACAGGTATTTAAATGTAACCATGCCCGTCGGTAATATTAATACCAATTCATGAAAAGTGGGGAGATCGTGAAATTATTTTAACCCCGATTTGGCTTTGTAATAAACTCTTTGATAACACGGGGATAGTGTTCATGTTCGAGCTGATGTATTTTTTTTGCGAGGCTCTCTGCGGTATCTCCTGCATCAACCACGCATTGAGCCTGAAAAACCGGATTGCCATGATCAAAATGTTCATCCACCTCGTGAATGGTGATGCCGGAATGTTTTTCACCAGAAGCAAGTACGGCTTCATGCACCTGCATTCCAAACATTCCCTTACCTCCGAATTTGGGCAAAAGAGCCGGATGGATATTCAGGATCCGGTTGGGAAAAGCCGATATTAACATTGCGGGCACTTTCCATAAAAAACCTGCAAGAATGACATATTTAATTCCCAGCTTTTTTAATTCGGGCAGGTAGCCATCTCCGTTAAAAAATCTTTCCCTGCTGATTAATATAACAGGGATGCCCTCCTTTTCTGCAATATTTTTTACGGGCGCAGAGGGATTGTTGGTAACCACCAAACCAACGCTTGCAACCGATATATTTTCCTGATTATTAAAGTATTCGATAATTTTTTGGGCATTCGATCCGGCACCGCTGGCAAAAATGGCAAGTTTTGCCGGCTGCGGTAATTTTTTCCCTGAAAAACGACGGAATATGCGGGAAAGATACCGGGTAAAAAACGGAAGTTGACCTGTTAATGCACTGATTATCAATACACATATTGGCCAAAGCAGGGTTATGAGCACAATGTAGAGGGTTACCCATACAACACCTCCATCTATGGGAAGCAGCCCCAGTATCTTTCTGCCCATCCATCCGCAGAGGCTTCCACCCGCTGCAAAGGTTACCAGTACTAAAAATAATTGAAGTGGGGAAACCTGCCATCGTTTCCGAAGTTTTTGAAACATGTTGCAAATTTGAGGGAAAAGTTGCAGATCTTTTCCACAAAACCTACCTGATTTGTAGGGTAAAACTTAAATGGGTAAATGAATTACAAACACATGACAAATACACAAATCTGTTTTACACAAATCGCTGAAATCCATACCCGATACGAGAAAAAAAATTTAACAAATGTTGATACTTTATAGTAACGCTCCCTTATTTTTGCAACTTATATAGGAAAATTTTCCACATTACCATCGAATTAACTGTATGAGTCGCTATAGAAAATTCATGCCTCGTTTGGTAGCTGTTTCTTTTCTCCTTTTTAGTTTAATGTTTTCAACTAAAGGAATAGCTCAGGATGGGGAGGCGCTGTTTAAAGCCAATTGTTCCAACTGTCATAAGCCCGATGCCGATTTTACCGGCCCCAAACTCCAGGGGGTGAGAGATGTTATTCCTTCGCCGGACTGGATCTACGATTGGATTCATAATCCTTCTGCTATGATTGCAAAAGATGATTATGCCAAAAAACTTGCCGACAAGTGGAAACCTATTGTAATGACTCCTTTCGCATCGCTTACCAAAGCAGAAATTGATGCGATTATGGATTATGTGGACGCCTATCAGCCCCCTACTGCAAAAGCAGGCCCCGGTGGTGGTGCTGCAGCAGAACCAGCCGTGGATAATTCCCTCATTTTTGGAATCCTTACCCTTATCCTGGCTATTGTTGCCATTGTGCTCATCCAGATCAACAAAAGCCTCCGAAAATTTTCAGATGAAAAAGAAGGGATTGTTCGTGGCAGGCACGTTCCTTTCTATCTCAATAAAACCTATTTAATGATAGGCGCCCTGCTCCTTTTTATGCTGGGTGGTTATTTTGTTATTAATGCAGCCATTGGCCTGGGTCGTTCAATAGGATATCAGCCTAAACAACCCATCTTCTACTCTCATAAAGTTCATGCAGGAGTCAACCAGATCAGTTGCCTGTATTGCCATGGAGGAGCCGATTACAGTAAACAGGCCGGCATACCTTCAGTGAATGTTTGTATGAATTGCCACATGGCCATTAAAGAATATAAAGGGGACCCCATTACCCGCGAAGATGGAACTGTAGTGGATGGCACCGCCGAAATTCAAAAACTTTATCAATATGCAGGCTGGAATCCGGATACCCATTCTTACAATCCGGATAATGATTTTGACGGTCAGCCGGATGGTTCACACCCAATAGAATGGACCAAGATTCATAACCTTCCCGATCATGTTTACTTTAACCACAGCCAGCATGTGGCCGTAGGAAAACAGGCTTGCCAAACCTGCCATGGCAACATTCAGGAAATGCCTGAAGTTTACCAGTTCGCTCCGCTCAGTATGGGCTGGTGCATCAATTGCCACAGGCAAACAAAGGTTGATTTCTTTAATAATGCCGACAGTTCAGGAAATAAATTTTACAGCATTTACGAAAAATTCCATCACGATCTGGCAAACCACAAACTGGATAGTGTAACGGTGGAAACCATTGGTGGAACGGAGTGCCAGAAATGTCACTACTAAGGGAATGCAGGTTGGTTTATTTCGGGGAGGATTTAAAATTTAGAATTTTCAAATTGTAATAATGAATAAAAAGTACTGGCAGAATTTCGGTGAAATGAATCAGTCGGATGCGTTTAAGCAAACGACCGAGTCGGAGTTTAAGGAAGCGTTGCTTCCTCTGGCAGACCTTGATGATAAAGGATTTATTGAAGGGAAAACCCCCCGCCGCGATTTTTTAAAATATCTCGGTTTTAGCACCGCAGCAGCAGCCCTGGCCGCAAGTTGCGAAACCCAGGTTCATAAAGCCGTTCCATACCTCAATAAACCGGAAGATATGGTTTCGGGGGTGGCCAATTATTACGCTTCTACTTATGTAAAAGGTGGAGATGCCATTCCGGTAATTGTAAAACAGCGCGATGGCCGGCCTATTAAAATTGAAGGCAACAACCTGTCAACCATAACCAATGGCGGCACTACGGCGCAGGCCCAGGCTTCGGTACTCGATCTGTACGATACCACCCGCCTCCGCCACCCTATGCAGGCTTCGGGAAACGGGTATAAGGAAGTAAGTACGTTTGATGCAATGGATAAACTGGTTGCCACTGCACTTGCAGGGGTAGCCGGAAAACCGATTGTTATTTTAACCTCTACCATACACTCGCCCACCACACTTCAGATTATTAAAGAGTATTTGGCCAAAAACCCCGGCAGCCGCCATGTTCAATACGATGGAATAAGCTATACCGGAATGTTGCTGGCAAACGAACTTACCTATGGCAAACGCACCCTGCCTTCATACCGGTTCGATAAAGCTAAAACCGTGGTGAGCCTTGGCGCCGATTTTCTGGGTACCTGGATAAGCCCCGCAGAATTTGCCAGCCAGTATGCAAGCCAGAGAAGGGTTACCAGCACCAAGCCTGAACTCAGCCGTCATATTCACTTTGAAAGCATCATGAGCCTCACCGGCGCAAATGCCGATGACCGCTTTACCCATAAACCTTCCGAAACAGGCGCCGTTGCCCTTGCACTGCTTGCAAAATTAGGCGGCTCCGTTTCTGCACCTTCTATTGCCGATGCAAAGCTTAACGAGGGCATCAATATGGCTGCACAGGCGCTTGCTGCAAATAAAGGAAATGCACTTGTGGTTTGCGGAAGCAACGATGTAAATATTCAGGTAATTGTAAATGCCATTAACGAAGCCATTGGAGCAAACGGGAATACCATCGACTGGGCCACTACGCCAAACTATCGTAAAGGGACAGACGCAGATTTGAACCAACTGATTGCCGATATGAATAACGGCAGTGTAGGAGCGCTGTTTGTTTATGATACCAATCCCGTATATAATTTTCATGATTCCCAAAGCTTTGCCGGTGCCATGGCAAAAGTTCCCGTAACCATTTCCTTTAGCGGAACCATGGATGAAACCACCGAACGCTGCAAATATGTGATTCCGGCAAACCACTGGCTCGAAAGCTGGGGCGATGCAGAACCTAAAACCGGTTACTACAGCCTGATTCAACCGGTGATCAGCCCCTTGTTTAAAACCAGGCCGTTTCAAACCAACCTGTTGCTGTGGATGGGTGCATCTGCAAACGGCACACCGGTAAAAGACAGTACATCCAAAACAGAAGCTACCGCCGAAGCCGTGCTGAAGGTAGTGGATGTTTATGAAAAATATTTCCGTAAATTCTGGATTGCCAAACTGGGCAGTGAAGCCAATTTTGAAAAAGCCCTCAGAGACGGGGTGATTGAACCGGAAACAGCGCCTGCAACAGCAGGCACCTCCTTCAACGGAGGAGTTGTAACTGCTGCTGCAGCAAAAATAGGTTCGGTAAAAAGCGGCGCTTACGAAGTGGTGTTTTATGAAAATGTTTCGGTTGGCGATGGCTCCCAGGCCAATAACCCCTGGTTGCAGGAGCTTCCCGATCCCATCTCTAAAGTAACCTGGGATAATTATGCACTCATCGGGCCGGCAATCGCCAAAAAATTACTGAATATTGATATGCGCCACCAGCGCGATTCGGATAAATATGAAGTACACCCCGAAAAACCAGTTATTAAAATAACGGTAAACGGGAAAACGCTTTCTCTTCCTGCATTGATTATTCCGGGGATGAATGTGGATACCATCGGGATAGCGCTTGGATATGGAAGAGCAAGCATGAATAAGGATTTCTCGATGGAGAGAATAGGACGTTCGGCTACCAATGCCGGGCAAAATGCTTTTCCACTTTGCGGATGGGATGGCATGAGCCGTATATATTATGGTGTTGCCACCCTCGAAAATACACATACCACTTATCTCCTTGCCCAAACTCAAACCCACAGCCTTACCGAAGGGCGTCACATCTTTTTTGAAACCAACCTTTCTGATTATACCAAAAATCCTGAAGCGCTGCTTGCCGAATCGAAAGAAGAAAGAGAAAATCTGTTGGCTGAAGGTTTTGATAATTATGCCGTTGATGGCACCATTTATCCTGAATATGCAATGCCGGGCATCAAGTGGGGAATGAGCATTGATATGAACACCTGCTTTGGTTGCGGAGCCTGCGTGGTAGCCTGTACTGCCGAAAACAACGTATCGGTAGTAGGTAAAACCCAGGTTTCTCGCGCCCACGAAATGCAATGGTTACGTATTGACCGGTACTTTGTTGGCGATCTTGAGAATCCCGATGTGGTTTTCCAACCCATGCTTTGCCAGCATTGCGATAATGCACCCTGCGAAAACGTTTGTCCGGTAGCGGCCACCAACCACAGTTCGGAAGGGCTTAACCAAATGGCGTACAACAGGTGTATTGGTACAAGGTATTGTGCAAACAACTGTCCTTATAAGGTTCGCCGGTTCAACTGGCTGGATTATAACGGATCCGACAGCTTCCCTGATAACCAGGTTCAGCTAATCGGAATTGATACTGATCCTTCCATACTTCAAATGAACGATGACCTTACCCGGATGGTGCTTAATCCTGATGTTACGGTTCGTTCCCGCGGGGTAATGGAAAAATGTTCTTTCTGTGTACAACGTTTGCAGGATGGAAAACTGGAGGCCAAAAAGAAACAGGACCCTTCCATTATTCGCAACCTGCCAACAGCCTGTTCACAGGCATGTCCAACCAAAGCCATCAGCTTTGGTAATATAAACGATAAACTCAGCGATGTATATAAGGCGCGTGAAGACAAAACCCGCACGTTCTATGTGCTGGAATCGCTTCACACCCTGCCCAATGTAAGTTACCTGGCAAAAATCCGGAATACCAGCCGGAAAATTGGCGAGGAAGAGGGAGCGCCGGAAACCGGTGCACAGGTGCCGCACCACTGATTTTTTAAAAACGGGAAGAATCACAACGCCTTACGGTAACGGATAGGCGAAAAGAAAAACTGATATGTCATTACTGAAATACGAGTCGCAAGTAAGGGAACCATTGGTAGATGGGGACAAAGATTACCATCAGGTTACCGTGGATATCATTGGCACTATTGAGGCCAAACCCACCAGGCTTTGGTACATTGGTTTCTGGATCAGTGTTACCCTTCTGATTATCGGGATATACTCGGTATATCGCGAAGTTGCTTATGGAATCGGGCAGTGGAACCTTAATAAAACCATTGGCTGGGGATGGGACATCACCAACTTCGTATGGTGGGTAGGTATTGGGCACGCAGGAACGCTGATCTCGGCCATTCTTTTGCTTTTCAGGCAGGGATGGCGTACCGGGGTAAACCGTGCTGCAGAAGCGATGACGATTTTTGCGGTTATGTGTGCCGGCCAGTTTCCCGTTTGGCACATGGGCCGTGTATGGATGGCTTTCTTCGTACTTCCATATCCCAACACCCGCGGGCCGCTATGGGTTAACTTCAACTCTCCCCTGCTTTGGGATGTGTTTGCGATCTCTACTTATTTTACCGTATCGTTATTATTCTGGTATTCGGGGCTTCTCCCCGATCTGGCCACCGTTCGCGACCGCGCTAAAACCAAATTCCGTAAAATGATGTACGGAATTGTTTCATTTGGGTGGACGGGAAGTACCAAACACTGGCAAAGGCACGAAAGCCTCTCACTGGTACTGGCAGGGTTAAGTACTCCGCTTGTACTTTCGGTTCACACCATTGTATCGTTCGACTTTGCCACTTCCGTAATTCCAGGATGGCATACCACCATCTTCCCGCCTTATTTTGTTGCCGGTGCAATCTTTTCCGGATTTGCCATGGTGCAAACCCTTTTGCTTGTGGTGCGTAAAGTGATGAACCTGCAGGATTATATTACCATTGGCCATATTGATGCCATGAACAAAGTGATTGTGCTTACCGGTAGTATAGTGGGTTGTGCATACCTCACCGAATTATTTGTAGCCTGGTATAGCCAAAACCCATACGAATGGTGGGCATTCAGAGAAAACCGGGTGAATATTTTCAGCCCTTATGGCTGGAGTTATGCATTAATGATGTTCTGTAATGTGGCGGCACCTCAAATTTTCTGGATTCGCAAAATGCGCAGAAACCTTGTGGTTACCATGTTCATGAGCATCATCGTAAATATCGGTATGTGGTACGAACGTTTTGTAATTATTGTTACCTCAATTTACCGCGACTTTTTACCATCGAGCTGGAGTACTTACTACAGCCCGTCTATTTATGAACTTGGTTTTTATATAGGAACTTTCGGGTTGTTCTTTACCTGCTTCTTCCTGTTTGCAAAATATTTCCCGGTTATTGCCGTAGCGGAAATTAAAGCCATCCTAAAAACCAGTGGAGAAAACTATAAAGTGAAGATGACGGAACTGGAAAAGGCGGATACGGAGAAATTTTATCACGAAGAAGTTGTACATGCACATTAACAACACATCTTTAATTAAATAAGTCAATATAATGGCTGGAGGTATTAAAAAATTTGTAGTAGGCGCTTTTGATGATGAGAAAGTTTTGTTTCCTGCGGTAAAGAATGTGAGAAAATCAGGATATAAGATCCATGATGTTTACACACCCTTTCCGGTACACGGGCTTGATCATGCCATGGGATTAAGAGAAACAAGCATTCATACCGCCGGGTTTATTTACGGCTGCATCGGAACCTGCACTGCGCTGGGTTTTATGAGCTGGATATTTGTAAAAGACTGGCCGCTGAACATTGGCGGTAAGCCACATTTTGCGCTTCCTGCCTGGATACCCATCACGTTCGAGCTTACGGTATTGTTTTCGGCTATTGGAATGGTGATGACTTTTTGCTGGCTTTGCCAGATGATGCCATTTGTGAAAAAGCACCATTTTCATCCAAGATCAACCGACGACCTGTTTGTAATGGCCATTGAATGTACCGATAAAACCAATGATGCCGAAGTACAGCAGTTTCTGAAGAACGAAGGCGCAATTGAAATAAATGTACAACATGCCGAAACAGGCTGGTGGTTTGGGTTATACAACTACGAGCAGAAATTGTACAGAGACGACAAAGAAAATTAATACAACGAAAAATTTTCATGAAACGAATCACTTATATAACGGCCATATTTTCTGCCTGCATTTTTATGGTAAGCAGTTGCAAATCGGATAAGCGTAAACCCGGCCATGTTTATATGCCCGATATGGCCTACAGCCGTGCGTATGAATCGTATGCAAAACTGGATCCTGATAAATTTACCAGCAATCCCGAAAAAAGAGGGGGCAGCCAGATTTATTATGATGCAAAACCTGTTAGTGGAACAATTGCAAGAAACGAAAACACGCCGATCTATGAACTGCCGAATGATAGCACCGGTTATAAAATGAGCGCTGCGATAAAGAATCCGTTCGATTCTATATCGGCGGCAGATTTGGAAGAGTCAAAAAGGCTTTTTGATATCAACTGCGCCATCTGCCATGGCGCGAAAGGCACCGCAAACGGACCTATTGCAGCAGCAGGTCATATTGGCGGGGTGGCCAACCTTACCCTTCCGGCTTATGTGGATATGGCCGATGGTACCATGTTTCACTCCATTACTTATGGAAAAAATAACATGGGAAGTTATGCTTCGCAATTATCCCGCGATCAGCGCTGGAAAGTAATTAAATATATAAGAACGCTTCAACCTAAACCTGCAGCTGCGGCAAAAGACACAACAGCAAAAACAGGAAAATAAAAAAGCAAACACTTAAAAAGATTTTGATGAACACTAATTTTGAATTACCGGGCAGCTATAAAAAATGGACATGGGGTCTGATTATTGCAGGCCTGATAGCGTTGCTGTACGGGTTTATTATGTTTCATCCGTTTGAACACGGCGGGCACGGAGAAAATATTGGAGGTACCCGCTTTTGGTCGTCGCTCCTGATGAATAGTGTTTACTGGTTGTTGGTGGTAAATGCCGCGATGTTCCTGATTGCTGTTACAACCCTGGCAATGGGTGGATGGCAGGTTGCCCTTCGCCGGGTGCCCGAAGCCATCTCTAGCGTTTTGCCGGTGCTTGGAGGAATAACGTTTATCATTCTCATGATTATTGTTTGGGGCGGCCATGCCGATATTTACCACTGGGTAGATAAGGAAGCACTGGCGCACGATAAAATATTAATGGGGAAAAGCGGCTTTCTAAATCCGGTTTTCTTTACCATTATGTCGGTGATTACAATTGGCGGATGGGCTCTTCTTGGCTGGAAAATGAGGGCAATGAGTCTGGATTCTGATAAACACGGCCCAATGAATTACGAACAGGGAAAACGCTGGATATATAAAAACACCGTTTGGGCTTCCATTTTTATTGTGTTTTTTACCCTTACAGTAGCATCATCCACGCCCTGGCTCTGGATCATGAGCATCGATCCGCACTGGTACAGCACCATGTATAGCTGGTACACCTGGGCAAGTACTTTTGTGGCTGCCATAGCGCTTGTTGCCATCTATGTGATTTTCCTGAAAAACAGGGGGCAATTGGAATATGTAACCGAAGAACATCTTCAGGACCTGGGAAAATTCATTTTTGCGTTCTCAATATTCTGGACTTATGTCTGGTTTGCGCAATACATGCTGATCTGGTATAGTAATCAGCCCGAAGAAACCAAGTACTTTATTGAAAGAATTGGAACATCAGCACATCCCGGTCACTTTAGGGGAATCTTCTTCCTTAACCTGATCATTAATTTTATATGTCCGTTTTTGTTATTGATGAAAAAATCTCCAAAAAGAAACTGGTCGATGATGGTATTTATATCGGTACTTATTCTTTTTGGGCACTGGATAGATTTTTATCAGATGGTAATGCCCGGTACGCTTGGTAAACATGCCGAAATGATGCCATTTGAATTTGGCATTGCCGCATTATTCATTGGTGTAATTATGTGGAGTACCGGTAAGTTTCTTACCAAACACCCAATGGTTGCGAAGAATCATCCATTCCTTAAAGAAAGCATCATCCACCAGTCGTAGCAGATAATAGTGGTACCTTTAGGGGAAAAGAAAAACCAAAAACAATGGAAAGGCCAATGAGAGCCTAAAATAAACATCAAATGAAGGAATTTTTTGTAATCGCGATTGTTATTTTGATATTCATTGTGATCTTTCAGATTGCAAGAACAACCGAATTTATAGGTACGCTCAGGGGAGAAGAAAAAACACGCAAACAAAGTAATAAGATTAATGCCTACCTGTTGCTGGGATTTATGATTTTCGGGCTTGTGGCAGCATGGTATTGCAATAAAATACTTTATCCCAAAACGTTATTGCATGTTGAATCAGCCTCAGCGGAAGGAAAGCATATAGATATGTTACTTTGGATAAATATTATCCTCACCGGGGTTGTATTTATCATTACGCATATTCTGCTTTTCTGGTTTTCATATAAATACCGTGAGCAGGATAACAAAAAAGCATATTACTTCCCGCACGATAGCCGGCTGGAATTACTATGGACTACAGTGCCTGCCGTAGTACTTACCGTACTCATTGTATTTGGGTTGAAATTCTGGTTTAAAATTACCGGCGATCCGCCTAAAGATGCACTGGTAGTAGAAATTACCGGGAAACAATTTGCCTGGGAAATCCGCTACCCGGGAAAAGACGGCGTGCTGGGTAAAAAGAATTTCAAATTGTTTAACCAGCCCGCAGGAAATACGCTTGGGGTTGATTTTGAAGATCCGGAAAGTTGGGATGATATTCATGTGTCTGAAATGCATCTTCCCGTAAACCGTCCGGTAAAACTGGTTATACATTCTCTGGATGTGGTACACGATGTTGGTCTCTCTGCGTTCCGGATGAAGATGGACGCCGTACCGGGCATTCCCACCACCATGTGGTTTACCCCGATCCATACTACCGAAGAAATGAAGAAAATAACAGGGAATCCCAATTATTTATACGAAATCAGTTGCGACCAGATGTGTGGAAACGGTCACTTCTCTATGCGCGGGATTATTGTAGTGGAATCAGAAGAAGAGTATAATGCCTGGCTTGCCAAACAGGTTCCGGAATATTATACCCTTTTCCCGGATAAAAATCCAAATAATAAAACTGTTGAAACTGCTCCTGCAACCGACAGCGCCAAAACCGCTACGCCGCTTGCAGCCGCGTTACCAGCTAAACCATAAGATAAAACATCCAATAATTTAATTAATTATAGATATGAGCAGCGTTGTTACAGCCCAGGATACTACGGGGCACGTTCACGAATCGCATCATGAACATGTTCATCAGGAAACCTTCCTTACCAAATATATCTTTAGCCAGGATCATAAAATGATTTCCAAGCAATTCCTGATTACGGGAATTATCTGGGCTATGGTAGGTGGTTTGTTTTCGGTTTTGTTCCGTATTCAATTGGGATTTCCAAATGAAACATTCCCGTTTCTTGAAGATGTTCTCGGGCATTGGGCAAGAGGTGGAAAAATTCAGCCCGAATTTTACTATGCCCTGGTTACCATGCACGGAACCATCCTGGTTTTCTTTGTACTAACGGCAGGGCTTAGTGGTACTTTTTCAAACTTTCTTATTCCCCTTCAAATTGGCGCCCGCGATATGGCATCGCCAATGCTGAATATGCTTAGCTACTGGTTCTTTTTTGCCGCATCTGTGGTAATGATGTCTTCACTCTTTCTGCAAACAGGGCCGGCAGCAGGCGGATGGACCGTTTACCCTCCCCTTAGCGCATTGGGCGATGCATCTCCCGGAAGCCGAATGGGTATGGATCTCTGGCTTGTTGGTATGGCGTTGTTTATTATTTCATCGCTGCTTGGAGGCCTTAATTATATTACCACCATACTGAATATGCGTACAAAGGGAATGAGCATGACGAGAATGCCGCTTACCATCTGGGCATTCCTGTTTACCGCTGTGCTTGGTGTGCTTTCATTCCCGGTGCTTTTTTCAGGGGTAATTCTTTTACTTTTTGATCGTAACCTGGGAACCAGTTTCTACCTCAGCGATATCATCATCGCCGGAAAAATTCTTCCCAATGAAGGAGGCAGCGCCATCCTGTTCCAGCATTTGTTCTGGTTCCTTGGCCACCCCGAAGTGTATATCATTATTTTGCCGGTAATGGGTGTGGTTTCTGAAATCCTGTCGATATATTCCCGGAAACCCATATTTGGATACCTGGCAATGGTGGGCTCATTATTTGCTATTTGTATTCTGGCCTTCTTAGTTTGGGCGCACCACATGTTTGTAACCGGGCTGAATCCGTTTGTGGGTTCCATATTCGTACTCTTAACCCTGCTTATAGCGGTGCCCTCAGCTATTAAAACTTTTAACTGGCTCACTACAATCTGGCGGGGGAACATCCGGTTTACCCCGGCAAGCTTATTTGCCATCGGGTTTGTGAGTATGTTTATCAGTGGCGGGCTTACGGGAATATTTCTCGGTAACTCATCAATTGATATTCACCTTCACGATACGTATTTCGGAATTGCCCACTTTCACCTCGTAATGGGGGTGGCTGCATTTTTTGGGATGTTTGCCGGCGTGTACCACTGGTTCCCAAAAATGTATGGCCGCTTTATGAATAGCACCCTGGGGTATATCCATTTCTGGATCACACTGGTAGGCGCTTATTGTATATTCTGGCCAATGCACTATGAAGGATTTGCAGGTATGCCACGCCGTTATTATGATTATCAGAATTGGGAATCATTTAAAATGTTTGGCGGATTAAATGAATTTATCAGCATTGTGGCCATCATCGTATATTCTGCACAAATATTATTTGTTATAAACTTTTTCTATAGCATTTGGAAAGGGCGCAGGGCTACCAGTACCAATCCATGGAGGGCAACTACACTGGAATGGACTACCCCAATTAAACCAGGGCACGGGAACTGGGTAGGGGAAATTCCTGAAGTGCATCGCTGGCCTTATGATTATAGCAAAGACGGGCAGGATTTTATTCCTCAAACTACTCCGGTAGGAAAGGATGAATCAACCCATTAACCGGATCGGATACATGAACAATGAGGCTCTGTTGCCTTTGCAACCGGGTAACGACAATGGAGCAGAACAATAACATATCCAATTCAACGTCGTTTGTATTGGCGGATAAAGTGAAGGATTACTTTGTATTAATCAAATTCACTTTAAGTTTTTTGGTAACGTTCAGTGCCGTGGTAAGTTTTTTGATAGCACCTTACCAGCAGGTATATACCCGGAGTACGCTATCGTTAGTTCTTTTACTTTTTATTTCGGGGATGCTTGTAACCGGCGCAGCAAACGGGATTAACCAGGCTGTTGAAAAGGATACCGATGCATTGATGAAACGAACAGCCAAACGGCCTGTAGCCAGCGGGAAAATGAAACCGCTTGAAGCGTACATTTTTTCGGCAGTTAGCGCTATGCTGGGGGTTGGCATGATGTGGTACTTTTTTAACTTTCAAAGCGCCGCACTAAGTGCATTCAGTTTCTTTTTGTACGGGTTTATTTACACACCCCTGAAAAGGATCAATTCTGTTTCGGTGCTGGTGGGTGCAATTCCCGGCGCCCTTCCCTGTTTAATTGGATGGGTGGCGGCCACCAACAGTTTTGGCGCAGGAGGCTGGATATTATTTGGCATTCAGTTTCTTTGGCAGTTCCCCCACTTTTGGGCAATCGCCTGGCTTGCCCACGGCGATTATACTAAGGCCGGGTTTAAACTGCTGCCTTCCGAAAAAGGACCTACAAAGTTCACCGCGGTTCAATCCATTATTTACAGTGTAATGATGGTGCCGGTGGGTTTTTTGCCTTACCTGTTTGGAATGAGTGGGTTGATAAGCCTTTTCATTTTACTGGTATGCAACCTGTGGATGGTTTATGTAAGTGTGATGCTGTATAAAAAGATGACGGCTAAGAGTGCAAGAATGGTGATGTTCAGCGCTTATTTTTATTTGATGATTGTACTGCTTTCACTCTATGCCGATAAAATTTAATGAATAAAAACAGAAGCAAAATTTTAGACAAATGATTGCTGCTGCCATGGAACAAAAAAATAAAATACATCCCCATAAGTTTACACTATGGGTAGGTATTGGAAGCATATTAATGATGTTTGCAGGGTTAACGAGCGCTTACATCATTAAAAGAAACCAGGTTAACTGGCAAACTTTTGAGTTGCCTGTAGCTTTTTGGTGGAGCACTGCTGTAATACTGGCCAGCAGCCTTACCATATTCCTGGCATTGAGATCTTTTAAAGAAAGGCTGATTCACCGGTACCGGATGTTCATGATAACAACCCTGGTTTTGGGGTTGCTGTTCATCGTTCTCCAGGTTATCGGCTTTAGCCGGATTTGGGCACAGGGGATTTCCTTTACCGGAAGCGTATCGTACTCATTCCTCTATGTGATTGTTGGCCTCCATGCCTTACATGTGCTTGGTGGCATCATTGCCTTGATCGTAATGCTGGCAAAAGCATATAGCGGAAGAGTGCGGAACTATAGCGTGGTTCCGGTGGAATTGATTAGTATTTATTGGCATTTTGTAGATATACTTTGGTTATATCTGCTTGCATTCCTGATTTTTATTAGATAAAAAGGTTATTAGATTATTTATTTTTAATTATGGCAACAACAGCGATACCTGCAGGCACTAAATGGTGGAATGGCGGAAAAAGCCCTTTCAATGCCAGCTATGGAAAGGTTATGATGTGGTATTTCCTGATTAGCGATTCATTTACATTCGGCGCCTTCCTGATCAGTTACGGAGCAACACGTTTTAGCGAAAACTTTTGGCCCGATCCCAATCACGTTTATAATGCTTTTCCATTTTTAGGACATGCCAATACTCCGCTCGCTTTTGTGAGCCTCATGACCTTTATCCTCATCTTTAGTTCGGTTACCATGGTGCTTGCGGTTCACGAAGGCCATAAAATGAACCGAAAGGGCGTGGAAAAATATATGATCCTTACCATTATTGGCGGCCTGGCATTTTTAAGCTGTCAGGCCTGGGAATGGACCCATCTGCTTACCGGCGAACATGTGGCATTGTTAAACGACGGGACCTTAGGCACCATGAACACTTCCATTATGCATAACCCTTACGGGCCGGCATTAACACACCCCGAAATGATGGATGCACTTGCAAGAACGCCACACGATCAGCTCATAAAAATTGCCGGAACCATTCATCATGCAGGGGAAGCAATGCCCAACCTGGCAGGCTTATCCGATCAGGAACTGGTAAACCATATTTCAGGCGCAGGTATAAGCGCTAATCACCAGGGAGTGGTTTCGTTTGGCGGTTTCTTTTTTGGCATTACGGGTTTCCACGGATTTCATGTATTCAGCGGTGTGGTGATTAACATAATCATGTACATTAAAACAAGACTCAAACACTTTGACGAAAGAGGACATTACGAAATGATTGAAAAAGCAGGACTATACTGGCACTTTGTAGATCTTGTATGGGTATTCGTTTTCCTATTCTTCTATCTTGTTTAATAAAAATATTTAAAGAAAATTATTATGTCTCAGCATATTGTTTCATCCGAAATCAGCTTTCCTCCCGTACACGCGGAGAATACCAAACGCATTTGGAAAACATTTTGGCTCCTTTCCATTATTACCCTTATTGAACTGGGTATCGGGTTAGCCATTTATACCATTCATAAAGGCGAGCATCCAAACGCTGCCTTGGTGCACTTCTTTAAAGGGATGGTTATAATTTTAACCCTTGCCAAAGCTTATTACATTATTTCTGTTTTTATGCACCTTGGCGATGAAATCAGAAACCTTATTATGTCGATCGCTATCCCAATGTTCCTGTTCGTCTGGTTCATTATTTCCATGATTTGGGAAGGCGATAGCTGGAAAAACATGAAGAATACCGATGCCGGCTCGCGGCCTGCAAAAACCGAAATGGTACAACCTGCAGCAGTACAACCCGGTGCTCCACAATAAACCTGATAAAACCTTAATACGTGTTAATGCCATCTGAAAAGATGGCATTTTTATTACAGTTTATCTGCGCCATTCGGTTGTTTTGTTCGAACTTTGCGGCACAATCTTTAAAGCCTTGAACAAAAAATCTTTTGCGGCATTACTGATCGCCATTCTTTTGCCATTAACCGGATACTGGATTCTTAAGTATTACAGCAAAGAGGCCATTCATATACCACCACGTTATTTTTACGATAGCGTAAGAACAATAGAAAACAACGGAAAAAAATCTACCGACACCGTTTGGCATCATGTTCGGAACATTTCATTTACCAACCAGCTTGGCCAGAAAGTTTCGCTCGATGACCTGAAAGGAAAAATAATCGTACTCGATTTTTTCTTTACCCATTGCCCTTCCATTTGCCCGGCGCTTACCCGGGGCATGAAAAAGTTGCAGGACTCTTTTCAGAAAAACGACAGCATTGTACAATTTATATCGTTCAGTGTGGATCCGGAAAGAGACAGCGTGCCATTGCTACGCAAATTTGCCGACAGGTTTGAGGTTGATCACGATAACTGGTGGTTTGGGCAGGCAGATAAAAAGGATCTTTATGATTTTGCCTTTTCTGAAATTAAAGCAAGCATTGCCGATACCCGGATTGATACCGCCTTTATACATACCGAAAACATTTTTTTGCTGGATAGCAACCGGGTGGTAAGAGGTTGGTACAATGGGTTAGATACCAATAAACTTGCTCTCCTTGCCCGCGATATTCCCGTTCTGCTTCTTGAAAAAAGCAAAAACAGCCCGTCCTTTTTTCAGCATTTTATTCCTTACTTACCGGTTATTTTTATTGGAATTGGATTAGTCATTTTTGTTACGGTATATCTTTCAACGCGGAAAGAGAAAAATTTAAAATCCTGAACACAATGCTTACCCCGGCGCTAAAGAAAAATGATGGCAGGGCAAAATGGATCATTGCCCTTGTTACCCTCATCGTATTTTCAGCAGTATCTGTTTTAGGCCGGTATAACCTTGCAGGAAAAGTTGAACTTCCATTTAACAAACACATTTTTGCTACGGCAAATGCGATAATCAACAGTATGGTTTCTGTATTGTTGATTGCAGGCTTAGTGGCCGCTAAAAAAAAGAACCATCATGCGCATAAAAGCATCATGCTTGCTGCAATGTTGCTATCAATTTTATTCCTGATAAGTTATGTATGCCATCACCTGTTTGCAGGAGAAGCCATATATGGAGATGTGGACGGGAACCGTGTGCTTAGCGTAGGTGAAAAATTAGCTGCGGGTTCTACACGAATGGTTTATCTTATTTTACTTATTACCCACATCCCTCTTGCGGGGCTGGTATTGCCTTTTATTTTATTTGCGGCATACCGGGCTTTATCGGGCGATTATGAAAAACATAAAAAACTGGCGAGGCGGGTGTGGCCGGTCTGGTTATATGTGGCTGTTTCCGGAGTTATTATTCACCTGATGATCAGGCCATATTACCATTGAGCTTATTTTAGTGTAAGTTCTTTGGAGGGATCCCAGAATTTTTTTTCAAAATCCACCACCACTTCATCTTTTACAAATACTTTTTCTTTTTTAAGCAACGCTTCCATTTCGGTTGGGGTGGAAAAATGCATTTTTCCGGTTAACATTCCATTGCGGTTTACCACCCGCTGAGCCGGAACTCGTGGATGTACATGCTGTGCTGAATTTAACGCCCAGCCTACCATACGTGCGCTCATCTTAGTTCCTAAATATTGGGCAATAGCGCCGTAAGAAGTTACCCTCCCTTTGGGGATCTGCCTTACCACATCATAAACATCGGCATAAAAATTATATTCTCCCGATTTCAGGTTGCGGGGTTTTTCTTCCCTGCTTATTTTTTTATTCGCCTTTTTCATCAGCTTTATTTTTTCTGCGGTTAAGCAGTTCCGTTCTTTTCGGTTCGGGCACGGCTTTGTAATTATACGGGCAATGAAGGCATCCGTTGCCACAGCAGTATCCCCGCTCAAGTAGATACTTTTCGGTAAACACATGGAACCCTTCTGTGTTTAAATAAAATTCATCCCCATCATCTTTCTTTTTGAATTTCATGTTTGGTTATGGTTCTTAAGGTTTCATCCAGTTCAACAGGCAGCGGATTTGTTATTTGAAATTGAAGATAATGTATGCGGTTGCTTTTTGCGATATCTAATTTTTCGTAGTGGGTTTTAATTTGAAGCTCGGGTGGAATTTGTTCTAATGCATAAACATCCTGTACATCTTTAACGATAGATAGTTTATACAGGTCGATCACGGTTTTGGTAAATTCATAAAGCTGAGGTGAATCTGTTTTCAGGTGAATAACTCCTGTGGGCTTTAAAATTTTCCGGTATGCCCTGAGGAACCCGGGGTGAGTGAGGCGGTGTTTTGCTTTCGACCACCGCAGTTGAGGGTCGGGAAATGTGATCCATATTTCGTCCACTTCAGCGGGGGCAAAATAATTTGCAATCATTTCAATTTGGGTGCGAAGAAATGCGGCATTGTTTAAACTTTCATCAAGTGCTTTTTTTGCGCCGAGGTAAATCCTGTTTCCTTTAACATCCACTCCGAGGTAATTGTTGTTGGGGTGCATGGCTGCAAGGCCGGTAGCATATTCGCCTCTTCCGCAGGCCAGTTCTAAAATAAGCGGGTTGCTGTTATTAAAAAAATCCTTCCATTTACCGGCCATATTTTCCGGGTATTCAAGTACATTTTTAAACGATTTAATCTGGCTGAAGCGCAGTAATTTTTTTTGTGCCATGGGTTGCAAAGATGAAGAAATATCGTTTTAAGAAACGGGGTATGGGCGAAAGGCGGAAATAAAAAAACCTTCCGGATTTCCGGAAGGTTGATGCTGTAGGGGAAGGGTTCGAACCTTCACGGGGCAGTTAGCTGTAGCACAAAGTTCAGTGGTCGACCCTGGTCGCCCCGGCTTTCACCGGAACGGCTCTATGTTACGTTTATCCTGGAATCCCCACCCCCGAGACAAGGGGGCATGTCTGCCAAAAATTTCATCACCCCACAGTGTAAAGAACTTAATTTCTTCGTGAACACAAACATAAGAAACAGGCCATAAACTTAAAAATATTTCAATAAAAATTTTGAAAATATAGAAAATATTTAAATATTTGTATAAATAATTGAATGTATTATAAAATCAAATATTAAAATGAGCGCAAAATTAAATCTCGACAAACTTGACCTTCAGATTATTGAAGCGATGATGGCCGATGCGGAAATATCTTATGCAGAATTGGGGAAGAAATTATTTGTGAGCGGGGGCACCATACATGTTCGTATTAAAAAATTGCAGGAGTTTAATATTGTAAAAGGAACCAGGCTGAGTGTTGACCTTAAATTGCTTGGTTACGATATCACCGCTTTTGTAGGCATATACCTTGAAAAAAGTTCGCTTTACGATTCGGTTGCCAAAGAGCTGATGGAGATTCCCCAGATTGTGAGGCTAAATTACATCACCGGGAATTACAGCATGTTTATTGAAATTATTTGCAAAGATATTGCCGAGTTGCGGTATGTGTTACACGACGGGCTTCAAAAAATAAAGGGCATTGAACGCACCGAAACATTCATCTCTCTGGAAGAAGGGTTTAGCCGAAATGTTCCAGTTGCACCGGTGGGGTAAGGAAGCGAGGATTGATAAAAGTTGTGATAAACAGAATATTCGATCGATATACTGTTTGTCAGTATTACACCGATTGCCACCCTAGTTTTAGCCATTACCATTTTTTTAATGATTTTTATTTTTTGAATGTATTTTCATCACCCCAAAAAAAATAGAATATTCTATTATTTTACCAAGTTACTTTTAAAATTAAACATTGGTATGTCAACTATTAAACATGATAAATGGAAGAAATTGGTATATTTTAAATGATGCATCAGGTTGATAAAACTCAAAAGACCAGCTTCTGAAGTAATTAAAAAGTTGTTAGCTTGAAAAAAGCCGAGCTTTTAAAGAAACTTTAAAAGATATAAATGATATCAGAACAAACTCTGCAAAAAATTCTTAAGAGTTTAGTTGAAGTAAAATAAAAATAGATTCAACAACTAGTTTATCAGCATGATGATTAAATGAGGTTGCCATTGCAGAGGACAAGGTTTCTTTATATTACATTATATTTGAGTTACCTGAATAGAATATCGGACATTTCTCAGGATGTGGGGTTTGGAGCAAGGGGAATCAATTTATTTCATAACTTGTTATGATGAAATATAAAATACGATTATTTTTTCCATTTATTATTTTACTTTGGTTTACTCCAATTAAAGCTCAGGAAGCATCTCCAGAGAAGAATACTACAATATTTATCTTTGACAAAGCATACGATGCTTGTTGGGAAAACTTGATGCAATTCTTTTTTGAACATAAATTCAATCCAAATAACCAGTTCAAAACTGAAAAAAATGGATTGGTTCGGCTGGAGCTTAAAAGGGGTAAACTTTCTTATATTGACCCTCAAACCAAAGTAATTAATGACACTACAGCTTTAGCCATTGCTGATGTAAAACGAAGAAAAGGTAATTTTAATTACGTTTATCCTAAAGCAGGGAATTTTGAATGTATGATTACTGTAATTAAGCTTTCTGAAAATAGTTCTAAAATCGAAATTGCTATGGATTCAGTATGTGTAATGACTGAATATTTAGAAAATCACTATTTAGAGAGAAGAAGAAAAACCAAAAACATAAAAATAACTTCAACCGGGTGGCTTGAAAGACAAATTCAATCATTTATCTTAAAGCACTAACGAAGCCTTTATACACTAAAGGCACAGGTTCGCGTTGTTGTGATGTTCCATGATTAGGGTTGCCCGTAACCAAAGCAGAACAGCGAACAAAACGCTGAAAATATATTCGTGGCACCTGCATATTTCCAGGCAGAATGTTGTGCGTTCGTACCTATGCCTGTTATTTACAATTCATAGTCGAACGCAAATCCGCATATGGAGCATGTTAATTGTTGTAAATTTTTATGATTTTACAAAATATTGATAATTAATCATTTTTTTAATATTTTTGTTAAATTCTAATTTTATATATGTTAATTCAAAAGAAGTGTTTTTCAGATGACGGAAGCCAAATTTTTGCACTACGATTTAAAATTATCTGAACCACCTTTTTGTTCTGCGTCAAATTCATTTTATATCCCGTACATCCATCGCATCCCTTAATCCGTTACCCACTAAGTTTACCGAAAGTACCAGCAGCATGATGGCTATGCCCGGCAATAAGGCAAGTAACGGATTATGGGTGATGATGAAATTATAATTCTCCTTTATCATTAAACCCCAGCTTGGCGCCGGGGGCTGTACGCCGATTCCCAAAAAACTAAGCCCCGCTTCTATAATAATGGCGGCAGCAAAATTAGCCGTGGCCATTACCATTATGGGCCCGGTTATATTGGGCAAAATATGCCTGAATAAAATCCTGGCATTGCCAAAGCCCAGCACACGCGATGCCTGTATAAATTCCAATTCGGAAATGGCCATTACCTGCCCCCTCACCAGCCGCGCAACATTCACCCACATGGTAAGCCCCACTGCAATAAATATTTGCCAGAACCCTTTTCCGAGGGCAAGGGTAAGCGCAAACACCAGCAACAGGGTAGGAATGCTCCAGGTAACATTGATGAACCACATCACAACTGCGTCTATACGGCCACGGTAGTATCCCGCAATTGCCCCCAGCAGGATCCCGAGCAGCAACGAAATGAAAACAGCGATCAGCCCTACCGACAGGCTGATGCGGGTTCCGATCATGAGCCGGCTCAGCATATCCCTGCCAAAACCATCAGTGCCCAGCAGGTACTTTTTCTTTATTATGGTTATGTTGCCGCTTTCAGGAAGGGTTTGCAGAATGGACGTATCTGCATCTACATACCGCTGAAAAATAATTTGGCCGTTTTTAATATCATAACTGTTTATGGGTATGAGGCGGTACGAAAAATGCTTACCGGTAACCGGCCAGTACCAGGATTGTGGCAGATCGTTGTTCATTATTTTCAGAAACATTTGCGAATATCCCGGCGGCATTGCCTGAATTTCCACAACCTGAAGATTTGCATTCCGGGTTTTGTCGGGCGTAATGGTATAGCCCAAAATTGCAATAACGATAAAGAACAGCAGCACCACCGCGCCAAACATGGCCGTTGGGTTTCGCCGGAAGCGGCGCCATACCATTGATGCGGGGTTGCTCATTTTACTAAATCCTGTTTTCGGAAGCTGCGGCCTTTCCATTCGTAGCTTCCCCATAATGCAAGAAATGCCGAACTAACGGTATAGGCTATATGTAATGGCTGTAGAATAATCAGCCAAAACCACATTCCTTCTTTTTTAAAAAAACGTAGTACGGGCACCAACAGTAAAGCCTCCGATGCTGTTTTCAAAAATAAAATTCCCAAAAGCTGAAAATAAAATGCAGTGCCAAATATGGTTTTTACCGGGGTAAAGATTAAACCAAAAAACGAAATGAGGATGAACAGGTTCAATAAAAACACCAGGAACATGATGGGGAGGATCGTTATTTCGGAATAACCTGCCGATTTTCCCGCCCAGCGGATGCGCTGCTGAATAAACCGGCGAACGGTTTCTGCTGCTGCAGTATGCACAATGGCTTCCTTATTTTTTAAGTATCGTGCGGCTTTCGGAAAATGCCGGCTTATTTTCTGCATCAAAAACACATCATCGCCCGATGGCTGCTGTTCGTTTCCCTCAAATCCTTTAACCTCAAAAAATGCTTTTTTGCGGTAAGCCAGGTTGGCCCCATTACAGAGGTGGTGCAGCCGGCTTTTGATTCCCCCGCCGGTAATTCCCTGGTACATTAAAAAATCAATTTGCTGAAATACCGAAAAAACGGTTTTGCCTAATCCTTTTCCGGCTACCGGAAGTAAAGCAACCGGTCCGGCAATGATTTGAATATCCGGGTTGTGATAAAAGGTATTCGCAAGGGTTAAGAGCCAGTTTTTACCCATTATACAATCGGCATCCGTGCTAACAATTAATTCACCTGAAGCCTTTTGAACCCCCATGCTGATGGCTTTTTTCTTAAACCCGATTTGTTTATCATCTGTGTAATCCGACAGGGATAACAGGGTAATATTTGAGAAACTGCGGGCAACTGCGGCGGTATTATCTTCCGAATGGTCGTCAATTACGATAACTTCTACCTTTTGTATAGGATATTCCTGCTCAGTGATACTTTTCAGGCATTTCGGAAGTGCAGCTTCTTCATTCCGGGCTGGGATAATAACAGAAATACCCGGCAGGTTTTGCAGGTTATCAGGGGCTTCTTGTTTTTTAATCCGCATCCACCAATAGCTGTACCAGGCTAATAATATGCAGTATGCCCAGGCCAGGCTCCACCCTATAAATAATACCCAGTTCATTTACTGTGTAAGATAATCCTGAAATTTTAAAAGCGGCTTTGCCAAAGTTGTGCGAAATAAATTTTGAAGAAGGAAAACTTTCTCTAACTTTATATAGTTGTTTAAACAACTATATGCAAAACAACCAATTTAAAAAAAGTGAGCTTTACAGCTTTATTACGGGAAAAGCATCTACCGCAATAGCCCGGAGGCTACAAAAGAATTTTAAGCTTAACGGGGTTGATATTACCATTGAGCAATGGAGTGTTTTGTATCATTTATGGAAGGAAGACGGGCTTAGTCAGCAGGCATTATGCGATGCCACTTTCAGGGATAAGCCAAGCATTACCCGGCTGGTAGATAATCTGGAAAAATTAAAATTGGTGAAGCGGGTACCATCAAAAGAAGACAGGCGGATTAACCTGATTTGCATAACCCCCGAAGCACAGCAGCTTCAGGAAACAACCATGGAAATTGCCAACAAAACATTAAACGAAGCCCTGGTTGGGGTAACCAATGGCCAGGTGGAAATTGCAAAGGAGGTATTGCAAATGGTTTACGAAAATCTGAAATAATTTTTTACATACGATAACGCATCATGTTATGAGCAACACAAATACAGGAATAGAAAAAGCGCTAAGTGGCGGAGAATGGCTGATTAAGGAATCGAAAAACATATTCATACCCGAAGATTTTAATGAAGAGCAGGTAATGGTAAGAGATATGTGCCTGCAGTTTCTTGCCGCAGATGTGCAGCCCATTATCGACAGAATTGATAAACCTGAACCTGGCCTGATGCCCGAACTTATGGTTAAAGCCGGCGAACAGGGCCTGCTGGGCGCTTCCATACCGGAAGAATTTGGCGGATTAGGCAAAGATTTTATCACTTCCACCCTCGTGAATGAAGGGCTTGGCGGCGGGTTCTCATTTAGTGTTGCGATTGCCGCACATACGGGTATAGGCACCCTGCCCATTTTATATTTTGGTACCTGTGAACAAAAGAAAAAATACATTCCTAAACTGGCAACAGGAGAATGGAAAGGCGCATACGGACTAACGGAGCCGAATAGTGGCAGCGATGCGCTTGGCGCAAAAACTTCTGCCGTGCTTTCAGCCGATGGTAAACATTATCTTCTTAATGGACAGAAATGCTGGATCACCAATGGCGGTTTTGCCGATGTATATACCGTTTTTGCCAAGGTGGATGGCGATAAGTTTTCTGCGTTTATTGTGGAACGTGGTATGGAAGGATTTACCCAGGGCCCCGAAGAGCATAAGATGGGGATCAAAGGATCCTCTACCGTACAATTGTATTTCCAGGATTGTAAAGTTCCTGTTGAAAATTTACTTGGAGAAATTGGCAGGGGCCACATCATTGCATTTAATATTTTAAATATTGGCCGCCTCAAATTATGTGCTGCTGCATTAGGCGCTTCGAAATTTGCGATGGATATATCCATCAATTATGCTAAAACAAGGGAGCAGTTTAAAACGTCCATATCAAATTTTGGCGCCATTAAACACAAACTTGCCGATATGGCGATCCGTACCTGGGTGGCTGAATCGGCATTATACCGTACAGCGAAATGGATAGAAGATAAGGAACAGGAATTATTGGCGGAGGGGAAACCATTTAACGAATCCCTGTTGGGTGCTGCCGAAGAATATGCCATTGAATGTGCCATGCTTAAGGTGGAAGGCAGTGAGGTGCTCGATTTTGTAGTGGATGAAGGAGTGCAAATTCATGGAGGCAATGGCTTTAGCGATGAATACCCCATAAGCCGCGCATACCGCGATAGCCGCATAAACCGGATCTATGAAGGAACAAACGAAATTAACCGGTTGCTTACCGTGGATATGGTTTTAAAAAGAACCATGAAAGGCCAGTTGAACTTAATGCCGGCCGCAATGGCCGTAGCCAAAGAACTTACCAGCATCCCCGAATTTGGAAATGAAGATGAAGGCGCTTTTTCGATAGAGAAAAAGACGGTACAGAACTTAAAGAAAGCGATCCTGATGGTTGCGGGTGCGGCCGTGCAGAAATTTATGATGAAGTTATCGGATGAACAGGAAATACTGATGAATATTGCAGACATGGCCATCCTTACTTTTCATGCGGAAAGCGCCCTGCTGAGGGTAATAAAAATGAACAAAGGAAGTGAAACCATTCAGGCAGATATGATGCGGGTATATCTTTCAGATGCTGTTGATGCCGTAAACAAAGCAGGCAAAGATGCCATCAATGCATTTGCAGAAGGCGATGAACAACGCATGATGCTTTTGGGATTGAAACGATTCACCAAAATGCAACCGGTTAATACTAAAGTTGCCAGAAGGAGAATTGCAGATGCCCTGGTAACTGCCGGGAAGTATGAATTTTAATGTGATGGGTTTAAAGGATAATAAAACAAAAAAGGCTGTTGCTAAAATTAAGCGGCAGCCTCTTTTATTAAATTTCAGTATTGTCATCAATGTTCATCCAGATCATCCTGGAAATCGTGCTGGTGAATCTCATCATCAGGATCGGTAGTTAAGCTTTTTCCGGGTTTAAATGTATTCATCCGGTGAACAAGCTCATCAGGATCAGCCGTTTTAAATTGTTCGTACGATAGTTTCTCTTCCAGCAGATGCACCGCATCATCGGCATCATCTGTGGGTAATGATTCCTGCAAAGAATTTTGTGGCACCTCGTCTGCTTTAATTTTCTGACCGGTTTTGGCGGCCAATCCGAAGACGGGGTTTTGGTCGGTTTTTTTGATCGTCATGATTTCCGGTTTTGATGTGAATGAAAAGTACAATTTTATCTCTTAGTAAATTATGACTTCAATAACCATACCCGTTTGATGCGTAAAAATTATACGAACCGAAAACAAGGTTATCTGAAAAGCTTTCTGATAATCACTAATATCTCTTTCCATTTACAAAAAATACCAGCATACCCCGGTTTTTTATAAATATTTACAGCGATGGCATGAGAAAGCCATAATTTTGTAACTGAAAATCAGAAGTGTATGAGCGAACAAATTGCTTCGCCTGCAGTGGCCCTAACCTCAAAAGACTTTGCTACCGATCAGGAAGTACGCTGGTGCCCCGGCTGCGGCGATTACTCAATTCTTGCCCAGGTTCAAAAAGTAATGCCTACCCTGGGTATTCCACGCGAAAATTTTGTGATCATATCCGGCATTGGCTGCAGCAGCCGCTTCCCATATTATATGAATACGTATGGAATGCACAGTATTCATGGCCGTGCCACCGCAATAGCCAGCGGGTTAAAAGCCGCACGCCCCGATCTGAGTGTATGGATTGTTACCGGCGATGGAGACAGCCTCAGCATTGGTGGCAACCACCTCATTCATTTATTGCGCAGAAATTTTGATGTAAACATCCTGTTGTTTAATAACCAGATTTACGGCCTCACAAAAGGACAATATTCTCCTACTTCCGAAGAACATAAGGTTACCAAGAGTACGCCTTATGGAAGCATCGACCATCCTTTTAATCCTGCCGCATTGGCCATGGGCGCCGATGCCAGCTTTGTTGCCCGGTCAATGGATCGCGATCCAAAACATCTTCAATTGATGCTTAACCGGAGCTACCTGCATCATGGGGCTTCCTTCCTTGAAATCTATCAGAACTGCAACATCTTCAACGATGGGGCATTTGAAATATTTACAGAAAAAGGAACGAAGGCCGAAGAAGTGTTGTTTTTAGAACACAACCAGCCATTGATATTTGGTTCGGCAAAACAAAAAGGGATAAGGATTGACGGACTTAAACCGGTATTGGTAAACCTGGAAAACGATGGTTACAGCCCCGATGATTTATGGATTCACGATGAAAAGGACATATATAAAGCCCAGATGCTGGTGAGGTTGTTTGACGACCCTTCAATGGAAGGCCACATGCCACGGCCTTTCGGGGTATTTTATGATGTGAACCGGCCATGCTATGAAGAAGTAATGAAGGTTCAGTTAGAAGAGGTTATTTCCAAAAAAGGCAGTGGAAACCTTGATGCCCTCCTAAAAGGAAAGGAAACCTGGGTAATTAATTAACCCATCCTTTTTTTACGAGGAATTCTGCAATTTGTATGGCATTGGTAGCCGCACCCTTACGCAGGTTATCGCTCACAATCCAGCAATTAAGCGCATTTGGCCGGGTTTCATCCCTTCTTATCCTGCCCACAAAAGTTTCATCCTTTTCGTGTGCGGTTAACGGCATGGGGTACACGCAATTTGCGGGATCATCCTGTAAAACAACCCCCGGGGTGTGCATCAGCAGGTTTCGAACATCTTCAATTTTAAAATCGTTTTCAAATTCAATGTTCAGGCTCTCACTATGGCCTCCCATTGTGGGGATGCGTACACAGGTTGCGGTTACGGCCACGCTGTTGTCGTTTAAGATCTTTTTGGTTTCGTTGCTCATTTTCATTTCTTCTTTGCTGTAGCCGTTATCGAGAAAAACATCAATTTGCGGAAGGGCGTTTTGATCGATGGGATAAGGATAGGCCATTTCCCCCACAATTCCTTTACGTTCGTTTTCCATCTGCCTCACTGCTTTTACCCCGGTACCGGTAACGCTTTGGTAGGTGCTTACCACCACTCTTTTAATCTGGTATTTATCGTGCAGCGGCTTTAGTACCAGCACCATTTGAATGGTGGAGCAGTTGGGGTTGGCTATAATTTTATCTGTAGCTTTTAATACCGTGGCATTTACTTCAGGAACCACAAGTGGAATGTTGGGATCCATCCGCCAGGCACTGGAATTGTCGATAACAGTAATGCCCGCTTCGGCAAATTTTGGCGCCCATTCAAGCGAGGCCGATCCGCCTGCGGAAAAAATGGCTATTTGGGGCCGGGAATTTATGGCGTCCTGCATACCTACTACTTTCAGCGGGTTTCCTTTAAATAACACCTCCTTACCCACCGATTTTTGGGAGGCAACCGGCAATAATTCGGTTACCGGGAAATTTCTTTCTGCCAATACCTGCATCATTTTAGTGCCTACCAGCCCTGTTGCCCCCACTACCGCTATAGTCATAATAAAATTTTGCCCAAAATTAATCTATCCCACTCCAAGCCGAATAAGTTTTAGCTGAAATGCTTTTTACTTCGCGTAATCTAAAACTGTATCTTTAAGCGTATGAAAAAATGGTATTTCCTATTGTTGTTCTTTTCCTGCATATTTTCGGCAGGGGCACAGGTAAACGATGATTTTTCGGATGGTAATTTTGACAGTAACCCCACATGGACGGGTTCCGATGCGAGCTGGCAGGTAAACAGCAGCTTTCAATTGCAGAGTACCAATTCGGTTACCAACGGCATTTTTTACATCAGCACCGAAAATGCCCTGGCCACCGTTGCACAATGGGAGGTTTTGGTAAGGATCGATTTTAACCCTTCCGGCGCAAATTATGTAGATGTTTATCTCACATCCAATCTGCAGAATCTTTCTTTATCATCGGGCCTGCAGGGATATTTTGTAAGAATCGGAAATACCAACGATGAAATTTCGCTGTATAAAAAAAATGGCAATACCGAAACTGTAATTATTGATGGGGTAAACGGGATTCTTAATAACAGCAGCAATTCCATTAAACTAAAAGTAACCCGGAATGCAGCAAACCAATGGGAATTATTAAGAGATCTTTCCGGAACGGGCACCTCCTATACCAGCGAAGGCACTGCAGTTGAATCCACTTATACCACTTCGGGTTATATGGGCTTTCTGGTTAAGCAGAGTACGCCAACTTTTTTTGGCAAACATTTTTTTGATGATGTAAAGGTTAGCGCATACACTCCCGATGTTACTCCGCCTTCCCTTGTGAGTGCAAATGTAACCAGCCCAAATACGGTAGATGTCATGTTTTCTGAATCCGTTTCAGAATCAACAGCACAAAATCAATTGAATTACCTGGTAAATAACGGGGTGGGCATTGCTGTTTCAGCAACCCGTGATGCCACCAATTTTTCGCTGGTTCACCTTACGTTCCTCAATAATTTTCCCAATGCTGTTTTACTAACGCTAACGGCTACGGGCATATCCGATCTTTCAGGGAATGTGATGGATAACGGGAACATTCAGTTTATGTATGTTACGGTTGGGCCTTTTGGGGTGGTGATTGATGAAATTATGGCCGATCCTTCGCCGCCGGTTTCTTTACCCGAACTGGAATGGTTCGAAATTAAAAACACTTCGGGTATCGATATCAACCTGCAGGGATGGCGGGTTGGTAAGCCCGGAAGCCTGAGCGGGCCTTTGCCTGCTTATAATTTGCAGAAAGACAGTTTTCTTATCATTTGTTCTTCAGGCTCTCTTGCCGCAATGGGCGCTTATGGCAGCGCGGTTTCGGTTACCAGTTTCCCATCATTAGGCAACGGTGGCGACCTCCTCTTTATTCAAAATGCTTCTGGAGCAGTTATTCACTCGGTAAATTATTCCGATGCCTGGTACCAGAATGAACTGAAAAAGCAGGGAGGATGGTCGCTCGAAATGATTGATACACACAACCCGTGTATGGGGATAGACAACTGGCGTGCCAGCAACGACCCTTCCGGCGGAACTCCGGGCAAAAAGAATTCCCTTGATGCCATAAATCCCGATCAAACCCTGCCTCATCTTCTTCGTGCATACGCCCCCGATAGTGTGCATGTGGTATTGGTGTTTGATGAACAGGTGGATAGCACAAATGCTTCATTTATTACCCAATACAGCATTAGCGATGGCATTGGCTCGCCTGTTTCGGCTACCGCGCTACCTTATGGTTTCGACAGGGTTCAGCTTATCCTGGATGCCTCACAGGCGCTTGCCCGGAACCGGATTTATACCGTAACGGTAAATGCCGTTACCGATTGCAGCGGGAATGTGGTACAACAACCCGCTACGGCAAGGGTTGGTTTATATGAACAAACCGACAGCTTCAGTGTGGTTATAAATGAAGTGCTGTTCAACCCCAAACCTTCCAGCAACGATTATGTGGAAGTGTACAACCGGTCAGGAAAAATTCTGAATCTTCGTAATCTCTATCTGGCCAACAGGAATACCTCGGGTGTGGTAAGCAGCATTACCCAGGTTAGCGGAGAGGATTACTTGTTGTTCCCGGAAGATTTTATGGTGTTCACACAAAGTAAGGATTTGGTGTTGCACGATTATGTTGCCCTTAATCCGCAGCAGTTTATAGAGTTGTCTATGCCATCGTATAATGATGATGCCGGAAATGTAATTCTTTTAAATGAGCAGGGAAACATTGTTGATGAGCTGAGCTACAATCAAAAATGGCATTTTAAACTGATCAGCGATCCGGAAGGCGTGGCGCTTGAACGTACCGGTTATGATGCCGTAACCCAGGATGAAAAAAACTGGCATAGCGCTGCAACAAATGTTGGGTACGGTACGCCTACTTATAAGAATTCCCAATTCACTGCCGATGGAGCAGGGTTTGGGGAAATTTCGGTTACGCCCGATATTGTAAGCCCCGATAACGATGGTATGGATGATTATGCCACCATCAATTACCAGTTTCCACAGCCGGGATATGTGGCCAATATTACCATTTTTGATGCTGCGGGCAGGCCTGTCCGTTACCTTCAGCGCAATGCACTTTGTGGCTTAAAGGGGTATTTCCGCTGGGATGGCCTGGGCGAAAAATTCCAGAAACTGCCGGTGGGTATGTATATTATTTATTCGGAAGTGTTTAACCTGGAAGGCAAAACGAAGAAGTTTAAAAATGTAATTGTGCTTGCACGGCGAAACGGGTAGGAACGGATATTTTTTTAGGAATTACATCAGATGAAGCTTTATGAAAAGCTGGTTGATGTTACCTGTGCTCTCCTGATGAATATACTTCTTCTCCATTTGAAAAAGTGGATAACACTTTTGTTTTGAGAATGGCGTTTTCAGAACAGGTAACCAGGTTGTTGTTTAAAATAACAAAATCTGCGTCTTTCCCTTTTTCGAGGCTTCCTTTTTTATTTTCTTCAAAGCCGGCTTTTGCCGCCCAGATGGTCATTCCCCGGATGGCAGATTTTCTATCAAGCCTGTTCTCAGTCTGAAATCCGTTTGGCGGATAGAACGCAGTATCTTTTCTTACCACCGCTGCAAAAAAAGTTTTTATCGGGCTGATGTCTTCAACAGGAAAATCGGTGCCTAAAGGCATCCATTTATTGGTGGCTAACAGATCCCGGTTGGCGTAGGCATGATGAATTCGTTCCGGGCCAAGCCTTCTCTCTGCCCAATACATATCGCTGGTAGCGTGGGTGGGCTGCACCGAAGGAATGATGTTGTATTCGGTAAAATACCTGAGGTCCGATGGCTCCACTACCTGTGCATGTTCTATCCGCCATCGCTTATTGTTTCCCTTTTGTAAATGCCTGGAATAAATTTTCAGCATTTCACGGTTCGCACTGTCGCCAATGGCATGGGTACACAGTTGAAATTTTGTATTGGCAAGTTTTGATGCAATGGTTTCGAGGGTACTGCTGTCGGTAAGCATAAACCCGTGCCAGCTTTTTTTATCGCGGTAATCCTGAAGCAGGCAGGCGCCTCTGGATCCGAGCGCTCCATCGGCATATACCTTAAAGCCACCCATTCTTAACCGGTTGGTTTCGTAGGGAACTTTTTTAATCCATTCATCGATGTATGGCATACTATCCGATAACAAAGCGAATATTTTCATTTTTAATTTTCCCGATTGCTGTAATTCATCAATCAGGTGCAGCGTGTGTTCATTAATTCCACAATCTTGAACAGAAGTCAGGCCATCGGCAAAACAAATTTGTTGTGCAGCTAAAAAATATTGATTTGCCAGTGCATCATCAATAGCCGGAATTTTTGCTTCTACAAAATCCATGGCATTATCTATCAGTATCCCGGTAAGCTTATTGCCTTTCTTTTCAAATTCACCGCCGTTAATGTGGCTGGTATCGGTAACTCCTGCAAGTTGCAGGGCTTTATTATTTACCAATGCTGCATGGCCATCTATGCGTTTCAGGAATACGGGAGTATTGGGAAAGAGGCTGTCTAAAACAGATCGGTTGGGGAATGACTTATCTTCCCAGTCGTTTTGATCCCATCCCCTTCCATAAATCCAATCGTATTTTTGTTGAGATGCAAATGCTTTTATTTTATCAATAACTTCGGCAAAGCTTTTTGTTCCGGTGAGGTTACATTTCCACATATCGGTTGCAAAACCGGTAAAGTGGCAATGCGCATCAATGAACCCGGGGAAAACCGTTTTTCCTTCGAGGTTAATTGTACTGTCGGCATCATATTCTTTTAAGATTTCTTCATTTGTACCGGTAGCAAGAATCTTCCCGTCTTTAATAGCCATCGCCTGCTGAAGTGAAAACGCAGAATCAACGGTATAAATATGGCCATGATGCAAAATGAGGGAAGCGGTTTTTCGGTTGTTGCAGGCAGAAAAAGTTAAACTTGAAATTACCAGCAGGAATAGCAGGAAAAGATTTTTCATAATTAAATTATACAAACAGGTATAAAATTACGGGGAAGTAATAAGTTACCGGTATTACACTTTCTTTTTTTGAACGGAATTGATATAAGAGATGGCGGATCAATTCTCCCCGGTTTACCACTTATCTTTACAGTATGCGGTTTAGCGAAATCATCAATGCCAAAGACAGCAAAGAGCAGGATAAACCCCTGATGAGGAAAGAAAGTTTTCCGGTTGGCAAAGGGTTACAAAAATATTTGCGGGAATATGGTCGTGATATTCCGTTTCCCATTGCCTATAACGATCTTTTAAATTACCGCCACAGTACTGCGCTACGAAACAAATCCGGGAAACTCACACACTGGGAAACGGCCGTTTATGATCTCCGGGAAATGGAATTTTTGAAAGAAGGGCTGATACAAACTTATGCCGTGTTAAAAACCGAGGGCGACCTCAGCTTTACCAAGCACCTCGATGTAGCCCGTATTGATTTCTGCGAATTTGGAAACAGTGTGCCTTTCCGGATAAGGATTGTGAACAGGATAAATGATAATTACGATCATTATTATATTAAGGCGGCGGATGCCTCGCGCATTTATGGCCTTGAGCTGGAGCACCTGCTTAGCCCAAACAGGATCACTTTCTTATATCATAAAAATACCCTTATTGAAGAACATATTGCGGGTATTCCGGGAGATACTTTTCTGGATGATTACCTTAATCTTCCGGAAACAAATAAAATCCGCATCGCAAAGGAATTTGTAAAGTTCAATGAACGTTGTTTCACCAGGCTGCTGGGCGATATGCGCGCATACAATTTTGTAATTGAAATCACGCCCGATATTGAGGACTACCAGTACCGGATACGCGCTATTGATTTCGATCAGCAGAGTTATGAAGGTCGTAAAAACCTTTACCTGCCTCAATTTTATAAAGAAAACTACGAGTATGTGCAATTGGTTTTAAAAACCTTAAGTCCCGATGTAATTGCACAGTACCAAACCGAAGAAAGGGTGGCTATGGCCAACAGGGTTTGGGCGGGAAGAAATAAATTGCTGGAGTTATTTGATGTGATGATGAGGGATGAAATATCACAATATCAAAAAGTAAAAATGCTGCGCGAAGAGTTAAACGAACATTATAAGAACAATTATTTTTCTAAATGTAACCGAATGGGAGCAATTGTAAAAAGACAATTAAAAATATCGTTGCAGGAATATTTAAAGCTCATTAAAAAAGCATAACTGTTTTTAATTTTTTGGTTATGTACAATAATACCAACGTAAAAACCATAATTGATGAGGGGAAAAAGTGGCTTTCAGATTCCCCCCCATTGCTACCCGGGCGCATTGAAGCGCTTAGAGATTTGCTGAGGTTTCATGAACACCGGTATTATGTGGCCATCGATCCGGTAATCAGCGATGCGGAATACGACCGGCTTTATAAGATACTGGAGAAATTTGAAGAAGCACATCCTGAACAGATTACTCCCGATTCGCCAACACAAAGAGTGGGCGCTGCACTGATAAAAGATTTTCCCAAGGTGAAGCATCTTGTTCCCATGCTGTCGCTCGAGAATTCATATAATGCGGAAGACCTCATTGACTGGGACAGGAAGGTACGGGAACTTTCAGGAATTGACCGGGTAGAATATTGCATTGAGCCCAAATTTGACGGCGCCAGCATTTCCCTTGTTTATACCCATAATCAGCTTAGCCGTGGGCTTACCCGGGGCGATGGTGAAACCGGCGACGACATAACGCCAAACATTAAACGAATAAAATCGGTGCCCTTATCGGCTTCTTTCAGTAAATATGGAATTGAACAGGTGGAGATCAGGGGTGAAGTGTTATTAAGCAAAAACAATTTTTCAAAATACAACGATAAGCTGGTTGAAGAGGGGCAGGTGCCATTGGCAAATCCGCGAAATGCCGCTGCGGGCAGCTTACGCATCAAGGACACCCGCATTGTAGCTAAACGAAACCTCGAAGCATTTCTGTATCATGTAAGTTATGTACATGCCGGCGATGAAAAAAAATTCAATCATATAAATGAAACGCATAGTAAATTATTGCAAATGCTCTGGGATCTTGGTTTTAGAAGCCCGGTGCAAGAATTGAAACTGGTAAAGGGCATTGATGCCGTTATTGAGTACATTCAGCAATTTGAAACAAAGCGAGATGAACTTGCTTATGAGATTGACGGGATGGTGGTAAAAGTGAATGACATTTTACTGCAGGAAAAACTGGGGATGACCAGCCATCACCCACGCTGGGCAATTGCTTTTAAATTTAAAGCGCGGCAGGCTACCAGTAAGCTTATGGGGGTTCATTATCAGGTAGGCAGAACCGGAGCGGTAACTCCGGTTGCTAAAATTGAACCGGTACAGGTGGGAGGTGTAACCATCAGCAGCGTTTCTATTCATAATGAAGATTATATCCGCGAAAAGGATTTGATGTTGGGCGATGCTATACTTGTAGAAAGGGCGGGTGATGTGATTCCTCAAATTGTACGATCCATACCCGAAGCACGAACCGGGAAAGAAAAAGCGATCATTTTTCCTAAAACATGCCCGGTTTGTGGCGATGAATTATTTAAGCCCGAAGATGAGGCGGTATGGCGATGTACCAATATCAATTGCCGGGCACAGGTAGTAGAACGGATCATTCATTTTGTAAGTAAGGATGCGATGGATATCCGGAGCCTGGGCCAGGCCAACATAGAAAAGTTTTTTGATTGGGGAATGTTGAAAGATATACCGGGCATTTATACCATGCGTTTAGAGGAATTGCTGACCAGGGAGGGTTATGGTGAGAAAACTGTTGTAAACCTGCGGGAAGCCATCAGCCAAAGCAGGCAGCAGCCCCTGCACCGCCTTATTTACGGTCTTGGGATACGTTATGTGGGCGAAACCACGGCAAAAGCGCTAGCACAATCTGTAAAGGATATTTTTGAACTTGCTCATCGAAGCTCCGAACAGTTGCAGGAAATTGAAGATGTTGGCGAGAAAGTGGCGGCCAGCATCCATGCTTTTTTCCGGAATAAGGATAATATGGCCATGTTAGGGAAACTGGAATCCCTGGGTCTTAACATGAAGGCAGAGGAAAAGATCACCCATAGTGGCCAGTTTGAAGGGCAGAGTTTCCTCTTTACGGGCACCCTTCATCAAATGAAACGTGCCGAGGCCGAAGCGCTTGTGGAGAAACATGGAGGTAAAATACTGAGTGGGGTGAGCAGCAGGCTCAATTACCTGGTTGTAGGGGAGGATGCGGGCAGCAAACTGGAGAAGGCAAAAAAGATTCCGGCAATAAAAATTTTATCTGAAGCTGAATTTTTATTGTTAATCCGCTCCTAGTTGTATTTTTTGTTATATTTACCTCTCCCGTTTAAACCAACATTAACTGATCAAAACTTGCAAAATTCTGGGTTATGATAAAAAAAGTTTCCGGAGAAACATGGAAGCAAATGCAGTTTCCGGGCTACAAACTACTTCGCAAAAAATATGCAGTATCCAATACCGGCCGGGCTGCCAGCTATACCGATTCGGTTTATACCGATGGTAAACTGCTGAGTGGTTCACTAACGAGCGGCTACCGCACACTTAATCTTCATTTAGAAGATGGCAACGGCACCCTCTACATACACCGTGAAGTGGCCAGGCAATTCTGTAAAAAGAAATCGCCAAAATATAAATTCGTAATTCATATAAATCATAATAAGGCAGATAATCATGCCAAAAATCTGAGGTGGGCAACTCCGGAAGAAGTAAGTAATCATCAGCAGGACAGTCCGCAAAAACTTGCGTATAAAAAACGGCAGGCAAACCGCACCAGCGGGCTGAAACTTACCGCATCGCAGGTGAAAGCCATTAAAGACATGATTAAAAACCCCAGGCGCAAACTTACTTACAGGCAATTGGCAGAAAAATACGGAGTAAGTGAAATGACCTTATACCGCATAAAATCCGGTGAAAACTGGGGAAGGATAAAATAATGTTTTTCCGAAAATATAATGATGTTGAAGGAACCGGAGGGTTCCTTTTTTTGTTAGCCAATAAATGAATTAAATATGATAGAACCCGCAACCATGCAATTTCTCACCGGGATAAGCAGGAACAACAACAAACCCTGGTTCGAAAAAAACAGGAGCGCTTACGAAAATGCAAAACAAAATATTCTTGAAACATCTGCCCGGCTGATTGCTGCAATTGGAAAGTTTGATCCACCGGTTCTGAAAATCTCTGAAAAGGATACCACATTCAGAATTAACCGCGATGTAAGGTTCAGCAAAAACAAAGCGCCATATAAATCCAATATGGCCATATATATTAATCCCGATGGAAAAAAGGCAAACAGCCCCGGTTATTATTTTCATGTTGAACCAGGAAAATCGTTTATTGCTGCGGGAGTATGGATGCCCGAGCCTGCAATGCTTGCCAAAATAAGGCAGGAGATTGATTATAACCTGGCCAATTGGAAAAAGGCAATCGGGAAAAAATCTTTTACCCGGAGTTTCCCCCAGGGGCTTTCCCTTGAAGATTCTCTCGTACGGCCTCCCAAAGGATATGATACCGATAACCCGGCCATTAAATTTTTACGCTTAAAAAGCTTTATCGTTACCCGCGCATTCAGCAATAAGGAGATAACCCAAAATGATATGGTGAAGCAACTCGCATCACATTTTAAACAGGCCAAACCATTAATTGATTTTTTGCGTACGGCAATTTCGGAATAGAAATGGCCAGTGATAAACATCACCGGCCTTGCTTACCTCTGAAACCACAAGAAAAAAAGTTTGAGGTGTTACAATATGTTTGAATAGATAACTATTTCAATAGCAAAAACTGGCTTTGTTTAAAAAAGTAAAGCGGATCTTGGAAAATGGGAACAAAAATCCCGGAGCTTTTATAAAGGATAAAATTGGAGGGTAAGAACCCGAGCAGACCGTAAAAATAGATAAAAAAATTAAACTTTCTAATTTTTAAGAAGGAATTTCAAAAAAAATACCTGGAGCTGAATTTGCCCGTTTTTCCCATAACCCTAAGCGTAGCGGATACTAAAATATTTGACAAAAATACAATTGAGCCGGAGTGCTTCAAAAAACTAATATCTGTTAGTTTTGCCAAAAAGATAAATTGGCCAGGATACCTGTTTCAAATAAAAGTTCGCGAAAAGAAATGATTTATCATGCTGCGGCAACTTTATTCAGAACCAGGGGTTTTTCTGCAAGTTCTATGCGGGTGCTGGCCGAAAAAATGGGAGTTGAAGCCCCCAGCCTCTACAACCATATAGGTTCCAAATCGGAACTGTTGCGCAATATCTGTTTTCGGATCGCTAATGAATTTCTGAATAACATGAAGCAGGTTCAGCAACTCAAATCGGATGAGCGTTCAAAAATTGAAGCGATTATCCGCTTTCATATATTCATGATGTTAAATCATTACGATGAAGTATATGTAGCGAACCACGAATGGAGGCAACTGGAGGATATTTACCGTACCGATTTCCTGAATCTCAGGAAACAATACGAACAACAGTTTATACAAATTATCAGCCAGGGGATTAAAAAAGGAGAATTAAAAAAAGTAAATCCTTCCATTGCCGTGCTGGTAATTTTGTCGGCAGTAAGGGGGCTCGAATTTTTAAACCTGAAGAAAAAACAACTCGATACCCCAAATCTTACAACGGAAATAACCGATCACTTAATTAAAGGTTTGATTCAATAATATGGCAGTTCATTTTCAACCCCTGAGCGTAAAGCGCATTGTGCGTGAAACCAATGAATGTGTTTCAATAAGTTTTGATGTTCCCCAAAATTTGCAGGAAATGTTCCTGTTTAAAGAGGGGCAGAACATTACCATCCGGTACGGAAACGGAAAAGAAGAAATCAGGAGATCGTATTCTATTTGCAATGCGCCGCATGAAATGGAACTAAAAATTGCAGTGAAAGAAGTACCGGGAGGTAAGTTTTCGGCTTATGCAAATAATCATCTCAAAGCAGGAGATGTGCTGGAGGTATTACCGCCTACGGGGAAATTTAATGCAAAACCGGGGAACGATTCCAAGGCCGGATTTTTGGCGATAGCAGCCGGAAGTGGTATTACACCGGTAATTGCCATCATTAAACATACGCTGCATACAAATCCAAACGCAAACTTCACGCTGTTATATGCAAACCGGACCCGGCAGTCGATCATTTTCTTTGAAGAACTGGAAGCGCTTAAAAATAAATACCTGGGCAGGTTTCAGCTTATTCATATACTTAGCAGGGAAATGTTGGATACCGATTTGCTTTATGGCAGAATTGATAAGGAGAAATTGGCGCATCTTGAGCAGATCATTCCTTACCGGTTGTATAATGAATTTTATATCTGCGGGCCCGAACAACTTATTTTTACGACAAAAGATTTTTTAACGGCAAAAGGGATAAAGCCGGAGCAGATTCATTTTGAATTGTTTTCTGTAGTGGGTGAAAAGAGATCGGAAGTTGCTCAAATAAAGCCTGAAAAACTAAACGGGCCGGTAAGCAGGGTGAGTGTTCACCTCGATGGCCGAACCTTTGCGTTCGACCTGCCTCAGGATGGGGCTTCTATTTTGGATGGAGCTTTGCAGCAGGGCGCCGACCTTCCGTTTTCGTGCAAAGGAGGTGTTTGTGCCACCTGCCGGGCAAAACTTGAAGAAGGCGAAGTGGAGATGGATAAAAATTATGCGCTTGAAAAGGAAGAAATGGAACAGGGATTTATTCTTACCTGCCAGTCGCACCCCCGAACCGAAAAGGTTTTTGTGAATTTTGATGTAAGATAAACTTCATGAAAATTTCGGTGAATACGCGGATAAACAATCATCAGTACTGATCTAAAGAGTAGCTGTGAGCCATTCTCGCTAACGGATCCTGGGTTTTGCAGATTTAATGAGAAGATAACCACCGCTTAAAAATTTAAGGTAGCTCCGCCAACAGTTATAGCCGTGAAAGAATTACCCGATGTTAACTGGGCTACCCGCCCATGGGCCTTATCTGATTTTACCGAAATGCGTTTACCCGTTACCGTTTCTACCTGGTCAATAACAATATCGGTTAAAACCCTGCCTACGGTAATGCTGCCTGTAGCGGTTGCCCCTTCTCTGATGATTAAGGTTCCATTTTGGTACACCGGGCGAACTACCCTAAAGCTGACCTGTTGCGGGGTCTTTTTCTCCTGGTTCATATCAAGTTTAGTGGCAAGCTTCAGGATAATGGAGGTACCGCCGGTAATTGTTATTGATTTTGGTTTTTCCTGCTCCTTTTTATTGTGCTCGTCATTTCTGTTCTGTTGCTCCCCTTTGTCTGTAATAACCGATATGTTCGATTTTTTACGGTTATTTGGAATTTCATTTTTAGGATTGTTGATTACCGGCGAATTAATTACAGGCTCCTGCTCACCGAAAACTCCGGCCGGAGGAATTCTGCGGCGTTGAGGCAAATCGGCGCCAGGTGCTGCATCTGGGGTTTCATAAGGATTTCGATCCTGCTGTTTCGTTTTGTTTTCCGGTTCCACATTATTCGTATTCAGCACAACATGGTGTTCTTTTCCACCGTTTCTGAATATAAAGTAACCGGAAATCAACAACAGCAACAATAATGCAGCAATTGCTGCGATTCTCTTTTTAGAAACCGGCAGTTCTTTAAATGCAGTAATGATTTCTGAAGGATTTGTAATCAGTTCCTTCACGTTTAATACCGGGTTACCGCCTGCAAACCTGGTTTCGGATTCGTGTTGAACAACTCTTGTGGTAAGGGTGGCCGGGCCTTTTTTCAGGTTCGAAAAATCAATTTGCCTGTATTGCGGGAATGCGGCAATCAGCGCCGATTGAAAAGAACGGGCATCTGCAAATCGTTTGCCGGGGTCTTTATCCATTGCACGGAGAATTGCATTGCTTAAAGCTGCCGGAACCGCAGCGTTGAGTTTTTCGGGAGGAGTTGGTTTCGATTTCAAGATGGCCTGCATCAGGTTATAATCGGAATCTGCCTCAAAGGGAATTTTACCTGTAACCATTTCGTACATGGTTGCGCCCATTGAGTAAATATCTGAAGCAGCCGAAGCGTCTTTTCCCTGAATGAGTTCAGGCGCCATAAACTCGATGGTGCCAACAATTTTATTTACCTGTGTAAGTTTTTGCTCGCCCGATACTTTGGCAATTCCAAAATCCATCAGTTTCACCAGGTCATCGTTGGTAATCATCAGGTTTGCCGGCTTAATATCGCGATGGAAAATGTTTTTCCGATGCGCATGTTGCAGGCCTTCCAATGCCTGGTTGGCAATTGGCACCACAATTTCAGGGGGTAATGAATAATGCTGTTTGAGTAATTCATCTACATTCACCCCATCAACATATTCCATCACCATATAATGATCGCCCTGCTGTTCAAAAAAGTTGTAGATAACGGCAATGTTGGGATGCAATAGCCGGGCAAGGATCCTGGCTTCTTTTCGGAACCGTTCTAAAAATTGTGGCTGACTGGTAAGTTGCGGATGCAGCATTTTTAATGCCACTTCGCGCCCAAGCATGTTATCGGTTGCTTTAAATACATTTCCCATTCCGCCCTGGCCAAGGTGTGCGGTAATGGTATAGTTAGAAATTTGTTTCCCAATCATGATCTGTTGTGGTTATCAGGAATTTCAGCATCCCTGGTTTCTTTTAAAATGCCGGCTTCGCGGGTAGCTTTTTCATTTTCAACAGGCGTGGCTGCATCGCCTAACCTGGCAAGTATCAAACTAATATTATCGTGTCCTCCTCTTCGCTTTGCTTCATTTACCAGGTAATTAGCAATCTGGTTAATGTTTTCGGAAGCCAGGATTTCCGTTAATTCTTTATCATTGAAATAATCATATAGCCCGTCTGAACACAGCAGTAATTTTTCCCCTATGTTTAAATTACAGGAAAAGCAACCACTGTCAACTTTTAAATCGGGTTTAGTGCCCATTGCATTGGTAAGTATATTTCGCTGGGGATGTTTTTCTGCTTCTTCTTTACTGATGGAACCTTCGTTTATGAGTTCCTGCACATAGGTATGATCGGTGGTAATTTGTGTAATGCCATTGTTGCCATAATGATAGGCGCGGCTGTCGCCCGCATGTGCAAAGTACAGGCAGCCGGTTTCCAGCACAAGAACGGTACAGGTTGTTCCCATTCCTTTTTGTTGGGAATTTGAAGATGCAGACTGGAAAATTTTTTTATTTGCCAAAACAAAGGCATTGCTAAGAATTTCGGGTACACTGCTTCCTTTTGGCTGGTGAAAATAATTGTCGGATATAATTTCTGCGGCCATTTTACTGGCAACTTCTCCTGCAAGATGGCCACCCATACCATCGGCAACCAGCATCATGATTCCGTTTTGCTTTCCCGTTCCTTCCACTTTTTTATAAAGAATGGAATCTTCGTTGTTGGTTCTGATGTTTCCCATGTCTGTTTTCACCACAACCTGAACGGGAAGATTTTCCTTTAATGGTTGTGATTCGGAATTGATATGCAACGGGTTCTTTTTCTTTTTCCAGAACATTAGTTTCCTGATTTTTCGAGATTGTATTCAAATCCTCTTCTCCGGGGAGAAATTTCAACCTGCACTTTTTTATCAATATATCCATCCGCATGAATGGTTAATTCGTAGCTGTCGCCATTTTTTCCTTTTATCTGGTAAGGAAGGGGTTTCTTTTCTCCATTTGGAAAAATAAGATAAGCATCGTCTATTCCGGGGGTACTGATTAAGAGTCCATGATTTTCCTGGATGAGATCATCCGGTTGTACATCATTTTGTTGTTCATTGCCGGTTTGTTCTGTTTTATCTTTTATCGTTTTTGGGGTGTTGTTATTACCTTTAAAAAGAGCTGCCAAAAGAATTAGTGCAATTATTCCCACTCCGGCCGCCAGCCATAATTTTTGCTTTTCGATAAATTTCTGCAGGTTAAAACCTGTATCATCCAGCTTTTTCTTTCCCTGTTTTACTGCCAGCAACCCGGTAATTTCGTTTGCTGATGCCCGTGAGGAAGGGTTAACGCGCAGGCATTTATCAATTATGTTACAAAGGTTGGAAGGAATATCGGGTACCAGGATTTCCGGATCGGTAAAACTTCCATTTCTGATTTTATCCTGCAAGCCGGGCATACTGGCCGATTCGAACGGCAGGTAACCGGTAACCAGTTCGTAACAAAGCACCCCGAGCGCCCATATATCCGATTTTAATTCGGGATTGTTGGCAAGCTGCTCCGGGGCAAGGTATTCCATGGTGCCAACCACAAAGCCGGCCTGGGTGAGCTTTGGCGAGAGTTTGTGTTTGGCAATGCCAAAGTCGAGCATTTTTACCACCCCATCCGGTTGCACCTTTATGTTTTGGGGTTTGATGTCGCGGTGAATGATTTCTTTTTTATGCAGGTAGGAGAGCGCTGATGCAAGTTGCGAAATAATATTCCTGGTTTCTTCGGCCGTTAATTTACCTTTTCTACGCTGCATATCATCCAGCGACTCGCCTTCTACATATTCCATAACAATGCAATCGCGGTTTCCAATTTTGCTAAATTCGTAGAGCCGCGCAATGTTTGGATGAGCAACTGAAGCCTGAATGTAAGCCTCGTTGCGAAACCTTTCTGCATGAACTTCCTGATGCAAAATTTTTATTGCAGCCCAACGGTGAAGGGAGGGGTTGTACGCTTTGTACACCTCTCCCATCCCGCCCGAGCCTATGCGTTCATGAAGCTTATAACCGTTAACCTCATCAGGCATTGATGAAACATAAGCCATGATAGAGCGGTTTAACAGTACACTAATTTGTTACTTTTGTTACTCCCATCAGTTCCAAACCATACTTAATGGGCACTGCAAAACTAATATTGGTTCCGGCAACGTCTTTTTTAACTGCATAAAAAATTCCGATCACATTACCTTCATCGTCAAAAAGCGGGCCTCCGCTATTTCCCGGTCCGGTTGCGTTTATGGTTAACTGATATGAATCACCAAACGTGCTGTAAGTAATTGTTTTTGCATTGGGAGCCGAAGAAGCCGGAATTATGCGGCCAATGCTGCCCGGTGTAACGGTAGGTGTGGGAATTGTGGTTAATTGGGCATTTTGGTTAAAAGGGTCTTTTGAATTGCGCATCACAAATTCCTGGGGTGCCACACCCGGATACCCCATAACAACTACCGATTGCCCCGGTTGTACGTTTTTGTAATCGTCTTTCATGGCAACTTTCGATAGCGATTGAGGCATTTCCACTTTTATCATAGCAACATCGTGTTCGTCGGACGGGGTAGATGAAACCACCGGCCTGCGAAGCGAAGTGCCAGAAAAAATCACATTCATAAATGTATTACGCCCTTTTATGCTTCCCTTCCAGGCAGAGTAACCACCTGCTACCGTTGCTTCGGCAGGAACCCATCCAAAAACATCCTGAAAATTTACCAGGTAGTTAGGAACAATGGTTGCCTTATTGTTCACATACCTCACCAGTACACCGGGAAATGCGCTTTCAGGGAAATCGTAACGGGTATTCCATCCTGCGCCAACGTGCCTGTTGGTAAGGATAAAACCATCATTAGATACTACAAAACCGGAAGCTACACCCGAAGCAAGCCCAATTGGAGCACCCACATCAACATTCTTCTTTGTATCGATATAGGGTTCTATTTGCCCCTGCGCGTTTTCGATGTAAGCAGCCATGTACCCGATTGTTCCATCCTGTTGTTTAACGGGAACATATAGATGCCATAACTCATCGTTTGTAGCTACATCGTATAATTGCCAGGCATATTCAATTTGTACTACACGATCGGCATTTTCTTTATTTATCTGTTCGGGTGTTTTCTTATTCTTATTGGTGCTGGTTGTATCGCCAATAACAACGGTATTATTGGTGGTTTTAAACAACTTATCCTTAAAAATATATCCCAATGCACCTGCGGCAAAGAGCAAACCAAGTACAACAAAGGCAAGGGTGTTTTTCGATTTCTTCCTTTCGCTCTGCAACATGCGCTCAACCGTTTGTTTGCCAATACCTGTTTTTACAGGCTCTTCGGCATGGCTGATGCCCGTTTGAACTCCCGAAACGGTGGTTGCTTTAATAGATGTGGGAATTTCTACCACACGGGTAGCCTGCATCATATCCTGAGGCCGTGGGTGAATATCAAAAGTAAACACCGGACCGTTCTGACCCAGTTGCACTTCATCACCGGGATTTAAAGGGTGAGAACCTTTTACCCGGTTTTTATTTACAAAAATCCCATTCCGGCTGTTATTATCGATAATCACAAATTGAAGGGGATCGGAACTAACTTTTTCAATTTTTCCATGTTCACGGCTTACAATGGTTTCCTGTACGGGATCATATTGTATATCGCTACCTGCGGCCCGGCCTATAAACAGGCTCTGTTTGTTAAAATCAAACTCCTCAACCTGGTTATTTTTAGTGCCAGCGCTGTGCCTGATTACATAATGTTCAATTTTTGTACTCATTTTTTGTTGATTTGGTTATAAACTGATTAACATAGTTTAAGATTGGAAAAACGGATACAGAAAAACAGCGGTTTTAAAAGGAAAGGACAAATGAATTTTGTAACAAAAACAACCGGAGCGGACAAATCTAAAAGCGATGTGCCAACCAAACAATACTTACTCTGGATTAGTAAGGATGGAAATTCACCGATAAAAAACTAACGGTCGTTAGTTTCAGGTGTGAGATTTCTCGTACTTTTGTAAAAACTAAAAAGATGACAGAGATAGCAAGGCTTGAATCTGTTTTTCAGGAAAAAGTTGACCGGGAAATTAAGGTAGAACCCACGGATTGGATGCCGGAGCATTACCGGAAAACCAATTTGCGGCAAATAAGCCAGCATGCCCATTCGGAAGTGGTGGGTATGCTGCCGGAAGGCAACTGGATAACCCGCGCTCCCAGCCTGAAACGTAAAGCCATCCTGCTGGCAAAGGTGCAGGATGAGGCCGGCCATGGCTTATACTTATACGCTGCAGCCGAAACCTTAGGCAGCAGCCGGGATGAGATGGTTGCCGATTTACTGAGCGGGAAAGCCAAATATTCCTCCATCTTTAATTATCCGTCGTTAACATGGGCCGATATGGGCGCCATCGGCTGGCTTGTAGATGGCGCTGCCATCCTCAACCAGGTTATGTTGTGCCGTACCTCCTATGGCCCTTACGCCAGAGCAATGGTGCGTATATGTAAAGAAGAAAGTTTTCACCAGCGCCAGGGATTTGAATCGCTGCTGGTGCTGAGCCGTGGAACCGCCGAACAAAAAGCCATGTGCCAGGATGCCATAAACCGGTGGTGGTGGCCAAGCCTGATGATGTTCGGGCCAAAAGATGCAGAAAGTTCCAATAGTGAACTCAGTATAAAATGGAAAATTAAACGCAAATCCAATGATGAATTGCGGCAGCAGTTTGTGGATATGATAGCCCAACAGGTAAAAATTTTGGGAATGACCCTTCCTGATCCTCATCTGAAATGGAATGAAAGCCGCGGTCATTTCGATTTTGGCGACATAAACTGGGAAGAGTTCTGGAACGTGGTTAAAGGAAATGGCCCCTGTAATAAACAACGGCTTAATGCAAGAAGAGCCGCACATGAAAATGGCGCCTGGGTTCGGGAAGCCGCAATAGCCCATGCAGCTAAAAAATCCATCGTACAAAAACAACAAGCAGCTTAATTAATTGCCATGAATATTCATATCAAAAAATATTATTACGGAGATATTCCCGAAGAAAAAGGAGCCGCTCCTTCTGCTCCTGCAAGCCGCGATCAGCATGAATGGCCGCTTTGGGAAGTATTCATCCGGAGCAAACAGGGGCTTGATCATAAGCACGTAGGATCTCTTCACGCTGCCGATGCCGGAATGGCCATCAAAAATGCCAGGGATGTATATACCCGCAGGCAGGAAGGCATCAGCATCTGGGTGGTGGAGAGTAAAAATATCCATGCATCCAACCCGGATCTTGCAGATGTGCTTTACGACCCCGCTGCCGATAAAATTTACCGGCATCCATCGTTCTACAACCTGCCTGATGAAGTAAAACACATGTAACCCTATCCGTTATGAACGCACACATTGATTACGTTCTTCACCTTGCCGATACCACCCTTATCCTGGCGCAGCGAAACAGCGAGTGGTGTGGCCACGGTCCAATCCTGGAACAGGATATTGCCATCACCAATATTTCGCTCGACCTGCTTGGCCAGTCAAGAAACTTTTATCAGCATGCAGCAGCACTTATCAACAGTAAAGACCCTGCCGCTGCCGCAACGGAAGACAGCCTTGCATATCTGCGCGATGAGCGCGAATTTAAAAACCTGTTGTTGGTTGAACTCAGCAATGGCGACTGGGGTAAAACGATTCTCAGGCAGTTTTTCTTTAGTGTTTTCCAGGAACTGCAATTTAAAGCGCTCCTTAACTCTGCCGATAAACAACTTGCTGCCATTGCCGAAAAATCGCTGAAAGAAACCGCATACCATATTTCCTGGAGCAGCGAATGGGTAATACGTTTGGGAGATGGCACTAACGAAAGCCACCGGAGAATGCTGGCAGCGCTTGATGAACTTTGGGAATTTACCGGCGGGCTTTTTATTCCTGCACCTTACGAACAGGAACTAAGCGGATCGGTTGCGGTGGACGTTTCCACCTTAAAATCGCCCTGGTTGGCAGAAGTGGAAAAAGTATTTCAGGAAGCACAAATTCCCATACCGGGGCAAACATTTATGCAGCAACCGGGGAAAACAGGAATCCATACCGAAGCCATGGGTTTTATACTTGCAGAAATGCAATCCCTGAAAAGAAGCCTGCCCAACGCAGGCTGGTAATAACATGAAAACAATTGCACAGGAAGATATTTACAACATTTTACATCAGGTTTCTGACCCGGAAATACCTGTGCTTTCCATTATTGACCTTGGTATTGTTCGTTCGGTAAACTTAAACAACGACATCCCTGAAATTATTGTAACCCCAACTTACTCCGGTTGCCCGGCTACGGATGTAATTAATGCCGACATCCGGTTGAAAATGTTTGAGCACGGCATTGGAAAAGTAAAAATTACCACATCACTTTCTCCTGCATGGACAACAGCCTGGATGAGTGAAACAGGAAAACAAAAACTGGAAGCGTATGGCATAGCGCCACCCAAAACCGGTAATAAAGAAGTGGTATGCCCGCGATGTAAAAGCAAAAACGTTTCCTGCATCAGCAATTTTGGTTCCACCGCATGTAAATCGCTGTATCAGTGCCTTGATTGCAAAGAGCCATTTGATTATTTCAAATGCCATTAACCTCAACTGTGCAGTTACCTGTAATTTTACCCCGGTAAATTTTTGTAATTTTCTGAATCAGCAATAAAAATTAATTTCTAACATGAGCAGCATTGTTACGGAAATAAAAGGACAGGTAGCCATACTGAAACTGAACCGACCGGAGAAATACAATACATTTAACCGGGATATGGCGATCTCCCTGCAGGCGGGTTTAGATGCTGCAGCTAATCATAAAAACATCAGGGCCATATTAATTACCGGGAACGGGAAAGCATTTTGTGCCGGCCAGGATATAGGTGAGCTTACGGGTGAAAACCCTGTGGGAATGGAAAGTATTTTGAGTGAATATTATAACCCCATCGTAACAAGGATCCGCAGCATTGAAAAACCTGTTGTGGCCGCTGTAAACGGTGTGGCTGCCGGCGCCGGTGCAAATATTGCACTCTGTTGCGATGTGGTACTGGCTTCAGAAAACGCTTCTTTCATCCAGGCCTTCAGTAAAATTGGACTGATACCGGATAGTGGCGGAACATATTTTTTACCGAGGCTGATAGGCTGGCAAAAAGCCGGTGCATTAATGATGCTGGGCGATAAAGTTTCTGCTCCGGAGGCCGAAAAGCTTGGCATGATTTATAAATTGTTGCCGGCAGAAACATTTTTTGATGACGCCCTGAAAATTGCCGAAACCCTTTCCCGGTTACCAACCCGCGGGCTGGCGCTTACCAAGATGGCGCTTAATAAATCGATGAGCCAGACCTGGGAACAACAGCTTGCCACCGAAGATGCATTGCAACAACAGGCAGGTAAAACATACGACTACCGGGAAGGGATATCCGCATTTATTGAAAAACGCGATCCCGAATTTAAAGGCGAATAAATATTATGCAACAGCAACCAACACCGCGTGAAGTGGTAGATCACATGATGAACCACGATGGTTTCAGCAAATGGCTGGGTATTTCGGTGCTTGAAGTATCGGAGGGGAGAAGCAAAATAAAAATGACCATCAGGCCCGAAATGGTGAACGGCTTCGGCATCATACATGGAGGAATTGCTTTTTCGCTTGCCGACAGCGCTTTTGCATTTGCCTGCAACAACAGGAATGTGCTTTCTGTGGCGCTTGATACATCCATCAATTTTACCAGACCGGTACATATTGGTGATGAAATAACTGCCGAAGCTACAGAGATACATAATGGCAGGTCAACCGGGCTATATCATATTACCATTACCAATCAACATGGCCATACCGTTGCCATATTTAAAGGAACCTGTTTCAGAACCAGCAAACCCTTAATTAAACCGTCATGATTTATGAATACAATGGCTACCGGCCGGTAGTTCACGAATCGGCGTTTATACATCCGCAGGCTGCAGTAACCGGGAATGTGGTAATTGGAAGAGATGTTTATATAGGCCCCGGCGCGGCGCTTCGAGGCGATTGGGGGGCTATAACGGTGGCGGATGGTTGCAACATACAGGAAAACTGTACCATTCACATGTTTCCGGGCACTGCTGTTATCCTGCGCAATGCCGTGCATATTGGCCATGGCGCAATTATACACGGGGCAGAAATAGGAGAAAACTGCCTCGTTGGTATGAATGCGGTGATCATGGATAATGTGCAGCTTGGTAAAGAATCTATTGTAGGGGCGCTTACCTTTATTAAAGCGGATAGCATCATACCGGCAAGAAGCCTGGTAGTGGGGAACCCGCACAGGATTGTTAAGGAAGTTACTGATGAAATGATCAACTGGAAAACCGAAGGCACAAATTTATACCGGCAACTTCCTTCCGAAATGTTTAAGCACTGGAGGCCCTGCGAACCGTTGCGTACTGTTCCCGAAGGCCGGAAAACACAAAATACAGGGTATAAAACCTGGAACGAGAGCAAATAAAACGGCAGTTTATTTTATCGGATCAGATAATCGGCGATCACCCGCAGAATTTGTGAGTCGTTATTATTTCTCATTTCTCATCTCACGGAAAATTGTGGTTTGCACAGATAGAAAAATATCCGGCCATCTTTGAACTTACATTTCTTCTCACGAATTACCGGAAATGAAAATTTATTTTTGGTACAGATTAAAATATACCTACATTTAATCATTCGTTACCCAAACCCCGCTCAAGAAGATGAGCATTCCGAAACTGCTGTTAACGATACTTTGCTATATCTGCCTTCCATTTACGCTCGCAGCACAGGATTCCTCTACCTCACACGATAACCGGGTTTCAGAGAAAAGCACAGTGTTACGTAACCGGCTGAATACAGCTTCGGGAAAAACGGATTCCGTTATTTCTTCGGTTACGGAAATCCCTCAAAAGTTTATACAGCAGGCCGACAAAAAAATTACCAGGTACAGCAGCCGGCTCACCTCAAAAACAGAAAAAACGCTAACTAAGTTAGCCAGGTGGGAAACAAAATTGAGACCCATTATTGAAAAGGCCAGCCCGCAAACTGCAAAACAATTGTTTGGGCCGGGTAAGGTTACATTTACTTCTTTATTAGCTAAGCTGCAGGTGGGTAAAAACTTAGTAAAGAAAGCCAGGGCGCCTTATGATGAATACCGCGATAAATTAGCTACCAGCCTTGCATATATAAAATCGGAAAAGGAGCGGTTTACGAAGCCGTATATGGATGCGGTAGATAAGGCGCAGCAGAATGCCGATGAGCTTGAACAGAACTTAGCGAATACGGAAGCGGTAGAGAAATTTATAAAGCAGCGAAAGAAGGAACTGATGGAGCAATGTATAAAATATGCGGGCAATAGCAGGTATTTAAAGAAGATAAATAAGGAATCGTACTACTACGTAGAAACGATCAGGAACTATAAAGAGATTTTTTCGGATTCGAAGAAGGCGGAACAGACGGTCAGGGAGATACTGAATAAAATACCTGCGTTTAAGAAATTCTTTTCGCAGAACAGTATGCTGGCATCGCTGCTTGGAACGGGCGCCGGAGGCACGGCCAACGGAGCTTCTACTGCGGGGTTGCAAACCAACGCATCGGTTAACCGCATATTACAAGCCAGTTTTGGCGGAGCGCCGGGCGGTGCGGCTCAATACCTCTCGGGGCAGATGCAACAGGCGCAGAGCCAGCTTAGCCAGTTAAAAATTAAGTTCCCGGGTGGAAATAACCGGAATAACGCTACAGGATTTAAACCCAATACCCAGCGTTCAAAAACATTCTGGCAAAGGCTTGAATACGGCGTTAATTACCAGTTTGCAAAAACCAACGCGCTGCTTCCCAATGCCGCCGATATAGCGCTTACGGCAGGTTATAAGTTAAATGACCGCAGTATCATCGGGCTTGGCATTAATTACAAAATGGGAATCGGCAGCTTTTCCAAAATTCAGATTACGCACCAGGGGATTGGCGTGAGAACATTTTTAGACTGGAAGATAAAAGGCGGTTTTTACGCAAGCGGCAGCGTGGAATTTATGCGCAACGACGGGTTTAAAAAGATAAGTGAATTGCAGCAATACAATTTATGGCAAACATCAGGGCTGATTGGCGTTTCCAGGAAATTAAACATCAGCAGTCAATTTTTTTCAGCTACTAAAATACAGGTGTTATATGATGTGTTTTATAACAAAAAAGAACCGGTTTCAAAACCTTTTGTGTTCAGGGTTGAGCATACGTTTTAACAGGAGTTGTTTCAGGAAAATTTGTGTGATAATCCTATTTTTCTCAATAGGAGCAGTGCAGGTAGCAGGACAAAGTCCTGCGCAGGATCCGAGCCTTGCATTTATTGGGAAAACGGTACTGCCCAGCCCAAATTCAACAGCCATTGCCAGGTATGCTGAAGTTCCCGTTGATTACTCAACCGGGGTACCTGACATCAGTTATCCGTTTTTTTCCTGGCAGCGAAACAGCTTAACGCTTCATTTGGGATTAAGCTACCACTCAGGGGGTACCCTGGTAGAGCCTATGGCTCCTAATACCGGGCTTGGCTGGTCTTTGCTTGGTGTAGGAAGAATCAGCCGTATCGTTAAAGGGATTCCTGACGATAACCCTGTGTATGGCTTTATGAACACACCTGAATTTACGGATTTAACAACCTCTCAATATGACCCCGGCAAATACTATTTCATTGCTGATGCAATAGAAAATGTTCCGGAGCATTATAACAGGTACCAAATGATAAGCCACGAAACCTCAAGTAGTGCGTATCTGCTTGATGCCATGGAAGCAAATCAGCTTGACCCGGAACAGGATGTGTTCTCCGTAAATGCGGGGTCGCTAAATTTCAGTTTTGTTATTGATAAGAATAAGTACATTCAAATTCTGTCCACTTCCAATGCTAAGGTGTCATTTACACAGGATTCAAGCGGGTATCTCATCAGATTTACAGTGGTTGATGAAATGGGAATGCAATATGAATTTTCCGGAATTGAGCATCAACAGGCACATTCCGCTAATACTGCGGGAGTAGTACCTCCACCACCCGATATGAACTACACTTCGAGCTGGCTGTTAACCAAAATAAGCAGCCCCGTTTCAAATGAAAGTATTGAGTATTCTTATTTCAATGATTACCCGAACTATAAAATATATGAAAGCGGATTTTCAGAAAATGAAACAATTAATTTCGGTCAGCGGGTGTATAATGGTGCTGAGCACAGATGGGAAGCTAACTGGATATGGGATGTGCCGAACCGAAATACGGATTACCAGGTGATTACCCTTAGCGAGCCGGTGCTTGGTGAAATACGGTTGCCGGATAGCAGCAGAATACAGTTCCAATACGATTTAAACAGGGAAGATTTTCAAAATGACAAAGCGTTAACTCAAATTTCAATTTATAATAGCCGCAACGAACAGGTTAAACGATACGAATTAAAATATTCTTATTTTAACTGCTCGGCGAACAATTTTCAATTTATTTCATCCTCGCCAAATAATTACGAAAAGCGTTTACGGCTTGATTCTGTTTACTCTTTTTCCAATGATAATGCTGAAGCGCGAAAAACTTTTTTTACGTATAGTAATATACCCTTAAACCGCAGGGATTCGAGGAACCAGGATTTTTGGGGATATATGGTAAATCCATCGCGGAATTGCAGAACGCTGATACCACGAATGAAAATGGAAGCGCCGGAAAGATTTTTTACAGATTTTTCCGGAGGCTCGTACGGGTACGAATTTGACGGAAGCGACAGAACTCCCGATTCCGTATATGCGCAGGCAGGAATTTTAAAGAAAATTACGTATCCCACAGGTGGGTCAACTTTTTTGGAATATGAGTCGAACAGAGGGTTTTCTGCATCTAATTACTTTGAAGATGATGCATACACTCCGAATTTATTATGGCACATGCAAAATTCGGATTCATCAATTGCCATTGAATTTCCCAACCGGGCTTCTGAAGAAGTTGAAATTAATTTTTCTGCACAGGAATTTGACTCCAGGCCGCCGCCGCCTGCACCTGGAGAGCCTGCAATGTGCATAGGGGATGGACAGGATAATCTGCCGGTTACGGTAATAATCGATGCAATGGACTTAAATTTTACTCCTTTGGTATTTACCTATCCGTACAGCGATTTTCACAGCGGAGTAAAACTTACCCTCAATCTACCGTTAAACATCAACCCCTATCGCATCACTTTCGTATATCCTGCAACCAACTCCTGCGCTTATTATTACCCATTTGATTTTTATGCCATTGCCAGGTATAAAACACCAAAACAAGATAAAATTGTGGGCGGATTACGAATTAAACGGATGTATGGCAATGACGGAACATCAGCCATTCCATTTGACCGGAAATATGATTACAATTTACCTGACGGAGTATCCTCGGCAAATGTGGTAAACGTTCCAAATTTTAATTATCACCGGGTAGGAATAGACGGAACTCAATTGCATGATATTGGAATGACCGGATGGACATATATTTATGAAACAATCCATCTTTTCCAGGTTTCCAGAAAAAGCACCCCCAACTTTGCATTAGATTCAAAAAACGGCAGCCCGCTTGTTTATACAAAGGTGGAGGAACGGTTGGCGGACGGTTCAAAAATTCTACGGAAATACGATCCGATTTATTCAAATTATATTGACAGCTTTCCTTATACACCGCGGCAAAATTACCCTGAATTAAGCGGGCTGATCCTGGAAGAAGATGTTATTTCCGCAATTGGTGATACGGTAAAAAAGGTAGAGCATACCTTTGAGAAAAATACAGATTTTATTGATTATGAACCCAATTTAAATGTAGCATTCGGGCGAATTTCTTCCGCTATTGAATATAACGGTGCAGGGTTTGCCTCAAAATTATATGCTTACAGGAGAAGCCATGTAAAGGAAACTTCTGTAAGAACCACGCTATTTCAAAACGGGATTACCCAAACTTCCGATAAAAGCTTTGAGTATGAAAATGTTCATAACCTGCTTAAATCGGTTACCACCGTGGATAGCAAAAACATACTTCATAAACAGCACATATATTATTGTTTTGAACAGGGACCATATTCTAGTCCGTACAATGATATGATTTCGCTGAATATGCTCAATTACCCGGTAGTTCAGGAGGAACAGAAATATCCGGACACCATTCCCGACCCGAGTTACAAGGCAACACTTACCGGCTATGAAAGATTTGACGGGTTGACCGGGCGACTACCTAACACACTAACGACCATAATTGGCAAGGATATTCAAAATATACCACCAATAGTAAATGATGAACATACGCAAGATATTCTTACCATTAACAGGTACGATATATCCGGAAATGTACAGGAATATAAAAGAAACAATGAATCACCGGTATGTGTAGTGTGGGGATATCAGAATCAATATCCCATTGCCCGGATTGCAGGAACAGACTATAACGATTTTGTTAATGATATGGGAACTACGTTAACGGATCTTACCAACCCGCAAAATACCGATGCGCAAATCAGAAATATCATTTTTCAGATACAGACCTATTATAGAAACAACAAAAACGTACAGGTATTCGGATACACCTACAAACCACTAGTGGGAATGACCAGCGAAATAAGCCCTAACGGAACGGTTATGTATTATGAATACAATGGGTTTAATGAGCTAACCCGGATTCTTGATGCAGACGGGCATGTAATGAAGGCATTTGAAAATCATCTGGCAAATTGATGTGATGTTTTTATTGTACCAATTGAAAACAAGTATAAAAAACTATTTTCATGAAGCAACTATTTCTATCAATATTAATTGTTGGAACTGGTAATATAGCGGCCGCCCAAACGAATCTCCCGCAGGCCTACCCCGGGAACTTCCCGATAAATTATGTGCGGAGCTGGACGCTGAAAGCGCCCTATTCAGCGGCGACGGATTTTGGTTCTTTGCCGGCCAGCG